>MDSV01148474.1_pt1 | contig 13862 bp, 14 predicted proteins | sample 810851 | NCBI WGS metagenome assembly MDSV01 (sample SAMN05326640, study PRJNA326480) | marine metagenome | isolation source: seawater | place: Atlantic Ocean: North East | collected 2012 | reverse complement strand
ATGGAAAATATGGATGGAGTAAAAGGAAAAGTTAATTCTGCTTTTTGGAAAGGTAAAAAAGTATTTATTACTGGTCATACAGGCTTTAAGGGCAGCTGGTTATCATTATGGTTATTAAAACTGGGAGCTATTGTTAAAGGCGCTGCTCTAGATCCTAATACTAAACCTAGTTTATTCTTTGAAGTAAAACTGGCTGATAATATGGAATCTGAAATTTTGAATATTTCAGATTTAGAAAAACTTACAAGATCCATGGTAAATTTCAATCCAGATATTTTAGTTCATATGGCTGCACAACCATTGGTTAGATATTCCTATGAAGAACCTATCGAAACATATGCTACTAATGTTATGGGAACAGCTAATGTCTTAGAAGCTGCAAGAAAATGTAAAAATTTAAAAGCGATTGTTTCTGTAACATCGGATAAATGCTACGAGAATAAAGAATGGTTAGTTGGATATAAGGAAAATGACCCTATGGGTGGTCATGATCCCTATAGTAGCAGTAAAGGTTGTGCAGAGCTGGTTTCCTCTGCTTACAGAAACTCTTTTTTTACATCGAATGATACCCCAAATCTAGCATCCGGAAGAGCAGGCAATGTAATCGGTGGTGGGGATTGGGCAGATGATCGTTTAATTCCAGATATTTTAAGAGCATTTAAAAAAAATTGCCCAGTAATTGTTAGAAACCCTATGGCGACTAGACCTTGGCAGCACGTATTGGAACCTTTATCTGGATATATGGTTCTTGCAGAACATCTTTATGAAATTGGAGATAATTATTCTGAGGGTTGGAATTTTGGGCCAAAAGATGATGATTGTAAATCCGTGAGTTGGATTTTAGATAAAATGGTAAAAAAATGGGGGAACGGAGCTTCATGGGAACTGGACGGAAGTAATAACCCTCATGAAGCGGGTTACTTAAAATTGGATTGCTCAAAAGCGGCTGAAAAATTAAACTGGCATCCAAAATGGAATTTAGATTATACCTTAAATACTATAATTAGTTGGCACCAAAACTTTTTATTGGGCAAAAATATGCAAGAACAGTGTTTATTTGAAATATCACAATATCAAAGTGATAATAATTAATAATAAACCCAAATAATCAAATGTTTGTGGAAAAAATTTTATTGACCGGTGCTACTGGATTCCTTGGGAGTCATATACTCAAAAGACTGATTGAACTAAAAAAAAATGTTGTAATAATAGTTAGGGAGGAGTCAAATTATGATAGGATTAAGGAGCTTAAAAGCTTTTCAAAATTCACGATTAATAAAAACTTTTCAAACCTTAAAGACCTTTATAAAGAACATAGTATAGGTACAATTATTCACCTAGCAACAGATTATGGAAGAAATTCACCAAATTCATCGGTATCATTAACTAATATATCATTCCCAAGAAAATTGATTGAAATGGCAAATAAAAAGCATTTAAAATTATTTATAAATACAGATACATTTTCAAGCAAGTTCAAAGATTCAACTTATTTAAAAGAATATATTTCATCAAAAATAATTTTTAAAGAATATTTAAAATCTCTTCCCAATAATATACAAGTTTTTAGTTTACAACTAGAACACATATTTGGAGAGTTAGATTCACAAGGTAAATTTTTTACTTTTTTATTAGACAAAATGTTGAACAATGAAAAAGTAATAAAATTAACTGAGGGAAGTCAAAAAAGAGATTTTATTTATGTCGCTGATGTTGTAGATGCTTATATAACAGTTTTGGAGTATAAAAAAACTATAGAAAATTACAAAGAATTTGAGGTGGGTAGAGGATTTTCAATTCCTGTTAAAGAGTTTGTTACTAAAATTCATAATATTACTGGCTCAAAATCAAAACTACTTTTTGGAGCCTTAAAAACTAGACCTGATGAAATAAAGGATTCAAAAGCTAATAATTTAGATTTAGTCAATTTGGGATGGAAACCTAGGTTTTCAATTGAGATGGCTGTAAAAAGAATTTTAGAAGTAACAAATTATTCAATAAAAACTAATTTATCTTAGAATAATTAAGTTTTACTTTAATAAAATTCAAATTAATTAAGCTATATAATAATTTGATTTATAATGACGAATAGACCAATTATAAATACTAAAAATAGTTTTTTTGCAAAATATGCAATAATTAATCTACTAGGTCAAGGTTTGATTGTTATTACAGGTATTTTTGCAATTCCTATTCTTGTCAAAGGTTTGGGAACTGACCGGTTTGGTATTTTAACTTTAGCATGGGCAGTTACAGGTTACTTTAGCATTTTTGATCTTGGTATTGGAAGGGCAATGACTAAAATAATTTCAGAAAGATTAGGTAGAGGAGATTTAAAAGACATTCCATATATAGTTTGGACAGGAATATTATTTATGCTTATGGTTGGTATGTTTGGCACATTAATATTATATCTATTTTCCCCATTTCTAGTTGGTAAAATTTTGGAGATTCCATTTGATTTACAAGGTGAAACGGTTAATGCTTTTTTTTTACTTGCTTTTTCAATTCCAATTGTTGTAACAGCAACCTCTCTTAGGGGAATACTAGAGGCCTACCAACGCTTTGATCTTATGAATTTTGTTCGTATTCCACTTGGAATTTTGACCTTTGTAAGTCCTGTAATTGTTTTACAATTTTCTAAAAATATAATTTTAATTGTTGCATCATTAGTACTTATTAGATTGATTGAATGGTTTGTTAACTTAATATTATGTTTTAATATAATAAGCTCATTACGTAACAAAATTTTGGTAAAAATTAAATTACTAAAACAATTAATAAGTTTTGGAGGATGGATAACGATAAGTAATATTGCAGGCCCATTAATAGCTTATATGGATCGTTTTCTAATTGGGTCATTAGTTTCTATAACTGCAGTTGCATATTATACAGCACCGTTTGAGCTTAATAGTAGATTAATGATCATACCTGGTGCCATAGTTGGAGTTTTATTTTCTGCGTTTAGTGCTACTTATGAAAATGACCGAGTTAGAAGCAGAAAAATGTTCTCGTCTGGTTTAAAGTATACATATATATCATTGTTTCCAATTGTTTTATTAATAGTAGTTTTTGCGCATGAGGGATTAGAACTTTGGCTGGGTAAAGAGTTTGCTATTGAGAGTACTCGAGTACTTCAACTACTTGCTTTTGGTTCAATTTTAAATTGTTTGACATATGTTCCCTCAGCATTAGTACAAGCTGCAGGTAGACCAGATTTGACTGGAAAATTGCATATAATTGAGTTACCCTTTTATCTATTAGTATTATTTTTGTTAGTTAAATTTTTTGGTATTGAGGGAGCAGCATATGCTTATGTTTTAAGAGTGTTAGTCGATACAATAATTTTAATTTTTATGTCAATAAGATTATTGTCTATTGATCAATCTTTAAAACGTTTATTTATATTTATTTTGGGTACAACTCCCCTAATTATTTTTTCAGTACTTTTTCCTATGAACCTAACATTTAAATGTTTATTTACAGTTATTATTATTGTTTCATTCCTTGGTTCGGGTTGGAAAATCATTATGGATCAAGGTGAAAGAATTTTTATAATTAATTTTTTAAAAAATAAATTTTCGAGTTTGAAAAATTCAAATTAACAATTATGTTTCAATTTTTTTCAAATACTTGAATTATTTATAATAAATGAATCTTAAAATCATGAAAGAGCCTAATGTAAATAATATTTGTGCAGTTATTATTACTTATAATCCCGACAATGAACTGATTATGAGAATTGAAAGAATAGTTAAACAAGTCAATAAGGTTGTTATTGTTGACAATGGGTCGCCTAGTGAGTGTATTGAGATGTTAAAAAGAATTTCCTTAAAATTTAATGTTCATTTGGTTTTAAATAAAAAAAACTTAGGTGTTGCAACTGCATTAAATAAAGGGTTTGATTTTGTAATTAACTTAGATCATCCATTTGAATGGTGTTTAACAATGGATCAAGACACTATACTTTATCCAAAAATGATTTATAATTTAATTAAAGCTTATAATGATTGTACATTCAAAGAAAAGATAGGTATTGTAGGTTCAAATTATGAAGAATATACTACAGGAAGAATTTTATATGATAAAAAAAATAGTAAAAAATCTTGGGCAGAGGTTCAGCATTTACCTACATCTGGTTGTTTGACTTCAATTCCTGTTTATAAGTCTATTGGAAGATACAGAGATAATTTATTTATAGATTATATTGATACTGAGTACTGTATGAGATTACTAGAAAACGGATATAAGGTTATTATCAGTCCTGAAATAAACATGAGACATCCATTAGGGTATTACAAATCTGATAAAATATATAGTTTCTTTTTTGGTAAAAATATGATAACAAACTATCCACCAATACGACACTATTATTGGACTAGAAATGGAATTATACTAGTTCGTGAACGTTTTTGTAAAAATATGAAATGGGCAATAAACGAATTATATTATTTAACATTCAGGAGAGTGGCAATAGTTTTACTATTTGAGGATTTAAAATTAAAAAAATTAAGAAATATATTTCTAGGAATCTTTCATGGATGTATTAACCACTATTCATATTTTAATAATAAAAACTCATAACTTTAATTATGCAATTAAGATTTTGCAGAATTGTGATTTAGATTTAACTCATGAAAAGTAAGTTAACAATATTAATGCCAGTTTATGAAATAAATCAATTTCTCTCTATAGCTATTGATTCACTCAAAAAACAAACTTTTAAAGATTATGTATGTAATATATTAACACCAAATTTATCAGATGATGACACTGCAAAACTCCAATACCTGATATCTAAAGATTCTCGTTTTTCAATTCATAAATTATCATTAGGCGGAATAGCATTTGCTTTAAATTATGGGCTAAATATTACAAAATCTAAATATTTAGCAAGAATGGATGCTGATGATATTTCTCATAGTTCTAGACTAGAAAAGCAAATTGATTTTCTTGATAAAAACCCTGATTATGTAGTTGTTGGTTGCCGAGTACAGTTAGTTAACAGCAAGGGGCATAGCACTAATAATGATTTTAAATTTTTTGAAAATGATCGTGAAATACGAAAAGCTTTGAAATATAGAAATCCTATGTGTCATCCTGCACTTATTTTTCGTACAGAAACATTGTTACAAAATAAGGGTTACTTATATGGAAATAATTGCGAGGATCATGAACTTTTTTTACGAATTGCGAGAAATCCAAATTCTAAATTTAAGAACCTTCCAGAATTTCTTTTTAGCTATAGACGTCATCATGATCAATTAACTGACATAAAGTATGCTAAAAATGCTTATTGTAATATTGCAGGTTTTATGTTTACTGAGTTTATGTTAACCTTTAACTTTAATTATCTTATTGGTGTTTTTGCTTATCATCCAATTCTACGTAAAATACGTGCAAAATTTAAAAATATTAAATGATGAAGCTGACAATAGCAATCCCTACATACAATAGAAATAAAATTTTAAATAATAATTTAAAATTATTATTGCCGCAGATGACATCTGATTGCAGAATACTAATAATAGATAATTGTTCAGAAATTCCAGTTGAAGATACTTTAAGTGATATAATAAATAAATTTTCAAATGTTGATATTAAGGTTATTAGAAATTCACATAATGTGGGATTAACTGGAAATATTTTGAAATGTTTTGAGTTCTGTAATGATCAATGGCTATGGATTTTAGGAGATGATGATGAAGTTAAAGATGGCGCAATAAACCAGATTTTACTCGATACAAATAAATATAAAAATAATCACTTTATAAGTTATGCTTGGGATGAACCTTCGTTTAATAGAAAAGAAGATTTAATAACAAAAGGTGTTGATGAATTAATCGATTCTTTTGAATCTCTTGGTGTTATTTTATTTATTTCTGCTGGAGTTTATAACATTAATAAAGTTATAGATAAAATATCTTATGGAAGTTTTTTTCAATCCACCTATGCTCCTCATCTTGTAATTCTTTTCATGTCTCTAGGCGAAAATGGCAAATGTGTATTATCCAGTAACGAGATAGTAATAAACAAAGGTTTTGAAACACCTGTTCAGCTTAGATGGGATCAGATATTTATTTACCAGATAATACTTTTATTAAGACTGCCTTTGAATCCAACAACAATTTATAAATTGAGAAAACGATTAGTTGAATTAACTAAACTTTGGACAATTACTCATCTCATATATACAATGGTATTTATTGATTATGATAATAAAAAATATAAACGCCCACTAGTTTTATACGATGATATAGTTAGAAGTTTCTTCTACTTGGATAGAAACTTAATATCTAAACTGATTAAACAAATGGGTTATATAATTATCAGATATCCAAAACTATTTAGGCCAATTATGAACTTTATATATAAGTTTTTCAAAGGAAGAGATTTTGACCCAAACAACAATTTAAGAATATAATTTTTAAAACTTATAAAGGATTAAATCTTAAAGCATGAATGTATTATTAATAACACCAGGAATAAATAAAAAATACAATGACAATTATTTTGCTTATGATTTTATGGCAAAAGAAGGAAATAATATACTTGCTATTAGTCAAAGAGAACATATTAATAAAGGAACAGGTACTCAAATAAGTCCTCGTTTTGAAGTTAATGGAAGTTTTATTATTCACAGATTATTTGATACATGGAAACAACAAAAATCATTGACTGCTCGAATTTTTAAATATCATCAAATAAAAAAAATATTAGTTGAATTCAAACCTGATGTAATTATTTGCGAGGAATTGTCAAATATGCTCTTAGCTGTCAAAATAAAGAAGAATTTCAACCTTCCTTTAGTTCTTAGAGTCGAATTTGCATATAATCAAAATTACCCATATCGAACTATGGGTGTTATGTTAAAAAAATTTAAAAATAAATTTACTGGAGATTATTTACCAAATTTAATTGGTAAATCAATATGGAATTGGGCATGTAGGAATTCAGATGCAATCATATCTTGTTTTTTTCAAGATCTTTCGCAAAAAAAAATTATTCTTAATTCTAAACCATTTTATTATGTTCCGTGGCCAACATTTTTACCCAAAGTTTCCACAAAACCAAAAAAAATATCTCATAGAGCTGTTTTTATAGGTTCTTTTGAAAAACATAAAAACTTAAGGGAACTTGAATTAACTATTCCAGTTCTTTTTAAACAAACACCAATTAAAGAATTTTATATTGTTGGCACAGGTGAAGATTTGAATATAGTTACAAATCTAAAAGCTAAATTTCCAAATAATATAAAACATTTCACATCCTTATCTAGAGATGAATGTCTAAATTTAATATGTAGTTCTTATTTGTCCTATTCCCCAGCAACTATGGGTGGATGGGGATTCATTGGTGATTCTTTTGCAATGAAGACCCCAATTATTATAACTCACAACCACTATGGTTTTAAAAATGGTACTGATTCTATCATCACATCACCAAGTCTAATTGTTAAAGCTGTTAATAGTTTATATAACAATAATGAATTGTATAATAAAATTTCTTTAGGAGCTTATCAAAGGTTTATAAAAAATCATACAGCTGAAGCAGTTGGTCATAAATTCACTGAAATCTGTACTAAATTAATAGAAAAATAAAAGTGAGTAATTTTTCATTAATAATTATAGCACTTTATTTTATAACTATAATTTCTTTAATATTTGGGAGATATATAAATACTAAACTAGGTAACTCTCTCGCAATTATAACTTCTTTAATAACATTTATATTTGCATCAAATAGACCAGATGAATTTCCTGATGTAGACACATACGAAATTATGTTTGACTTATCTTCAATTGGTGATTTTAGTAATGAATTATATTGGTTGTCACACGGGGAACCTGGATTTAAAATTATTTCCTACTTCCTTTATTATTTAGGTGCTGATTATGACTTGTTTTTATTGTTTATGGCCCTTCTTTCATATTATTTATTATTAGTTATATCAAGGCTATCAAAAACACCTTTTTCATTTCTTTGGTTTACATATTTTAGTTTTTATTTTATCACCCGTGATCTTGGTGTATTGAGACTATCAATTGCATCACATCTAATAGTTATAATGCTATTGAAAAGAAAGTTTATATCTCAAATTTATACTGTTGCATTTGCCTCAATTACATTCCAGTATTTTTCTTTTCTAGCTTTAGCTGCCCCACTATTATCTAGATATAAGTTAACTATTTATAGAGTTTCATTTTTAATTATAATTTCAATTTTTTTAAGTTCATTTTTAAGTTTTGATAACTTGTTAAATTTTATACCTGAAAAACAATCAATATCTTATGACGGAATAGAAATGGCAAATCCAACATTAACACCAATAATAAGAAATCTTTTATTTGCAGGTTTTATATTTTTTCTATTCAAGAAACAACTAAAAAACCCAAAGTTAAATTCATGGGTTTGGGCTTCTTTTTTATCAGTAATTCTTTATATTTTAACTTTTAACATCTTAATCATTTCACAAAGAATGGGTGCTTATTTTGGAGCAATAATTCCAATTGCTTTAGCCTTTAAACTCAATAGGACAGAATCTTCTAATTTTAAATTTGTGTTAATTGCCTTTATATGTGTACTTAACTTTATAAGTGTTTTTTATTATAATGATTTCATTTGGAGAATATATTAAAGTAAAATCTAGTTTCAATATTTTTATAATTTACTAAAATAATTGACCAGGAAAATGATGACTAATCAATATAAAATTGCTGTTCTGCTTGCTGCTTACAATGGTAAAAATTGGATATTAGAGCAATTAAATTCAATCCTAAAACAGGACAAAGTAAATGTTGATATTTTTGTTAGTGTTGATCTTTCAAATGATGGCACTTATAATATTTTATTAGACTTAAAAAAAAAATATGATAATATAAAAATCTTAGATTACGGAGAAAAATTTGGAGGTGCAGCAAAAAATTTCTATAGATTAATTAAGGATGTAGATTTTTCAAAATACAATTTTATATCATTTTCTGATCAAGATGATATCTGGTATCCGCATAAACTTTATAAAGGCATTAGTAAAATTGAATTGAAAGATATAGATGCTTATTCATCAGATGTTAAAGCATTTTGGAAAAACGGTAAAACAAAATTGATAAAAAAATCATACCCTCAAAAAAAATATGATTATCTTTTCCAATCTGCTGGACCAGGTGCAACTTATATACTAAGGGCAGATATTTTAATAAAATTTAAAAAATTTATATTAAGAAATTGGAAACAAGTAAATGAAATTGATTTGCATGATTGGCTAATATATGCGTATTGTAGAGCAGAGGGGTTTAATTGGTTAATAGATTCAGATGTTGGTATGTTATATAGACAGCACAGAGATAATGAATTTGGAGCAAACTCATCAATTAGTTCATATATTAATAGATTTTCATTGATTAAAAATGGTTGGTATTTTGGACAAGTATTTAGGATATCAAAGATATTAGACTTAAATCCACCTAACAGACTTTTTATTTTCTCAAACTTTATGCAAATTCGAAGAAAAAAAACAGATATATTATTTTTATTAATCTACACTATTCTTTTTGGTTATAAAATAAGGTAATACTTTAGATAAAGTTATATTAATTGATTTAAATGAAAATATTATTAACCGGTGCTTGTGGTTTTTTAGGTAGATCAATAAAAAGTGAATTATTAAATAATTCTAATTTGGTTTACAGCTTATCTCTATCTAGTCAAGATTATAAAGTTTCTTTAAGTAAAGAGGTACCAAATTTTGAACAAAACTTTGATTTAGTTATTCATGCTGCAGGAAAAGCGCATAAATTGACATCTAATAAACTTGAATTAAATGAAATTCATAACGTTAATGTAAATGGTACTATCAATTTATTAAAAGGATTAGAGAAGACAGTCCTTCCAAAACAATTTGTTTTTATCAGCTCTGTTTCTGTTTATGGGCTAGATTTTGGGAATAATATATCTGAAAAACATGAGCTTCTAGCAAAAGATGCTTATGGGCTAAGTAAAATTAAAGCTGAAAAGATTGTGTCAGAATGGTGTGATAAACGCAATATTATTTATACAATATTACGTTTACCATTAGTTGTTGGCCCCAATCCACCAGGTAATTTAGGATCAATGATTAAAGCTATTAAAATGGGTTATTACTTTAATATAGACGGAGGTCATACAAAAAGAAGTATGGTTTTAATTTATGATGTTGCTAAAATTATAGTAAAAGCATCTAGGTTTGGAGGTGTTTATAATTTAACTGATGGATATCACCCATCTTTTATTGAAATTTCAAATTTAATCTGCATTCAACTTGAAAAAAAGATGTGTTTAAATATTCCACTTTGGTTTGCAAAAATCATTTCATATGTTGGTGATTTAATAGGTTCTAAAGCGCCAATTAATAATTATAAGCTTAAAAAAATTATTTCGGATTTAACTTTTGATGATTCTAAGGCCAGAGCTGTCTTTGCTTGGAAACCCAAACAAGTATTGAAAGAATTTAAGATCAATGGTAAAATTTCATAAAATAATTTATGAGAGTTTATTTTTTATAGTAAATTAAATAGTATAATATGAACAAACTTCCTTTAAAATTTATAAGAACTGAATTTGAAAATGATTTTAATTTTATTAAAAAAAATAAATTAAAAAATTGTTTAGTAATTGGTGGTGCTGGCACAATTGGATTAAATTATATTAAGGAGCTCTTAAATTTTAAACCTGAAAAATTGGTTGTTGTTGACATCAGCGAAAATGGGCTAACGGAACTGACTAGAGACTTAAGAAGCTCAAATCTTTTAGATTATAATCCTAAATATATTACATATCCAATTGATCTTAAAAGTACAACATTTGATAAAATATTTTGGTCTGATAATTTTGATTTAATTGCTAATTTTTCAGCGCACAAACATGTTCGCTCTGAAAAAGATAAAATATCTGTTGAAGGTTTAATAAAAAATAACGTTTACTGCGCAATAAAGCTTCTTAATCTCTGTTCTAAAAGGCACCCTAAATATTTTTTTAGTGTTTCTACTGATAAAGCTACAAATCCAGTAAATATAATGGGAGCATCTAAAGCTCTCATGGAAAAATTAATAATATCAAAAAAAAATGAATTTAGAGTTACCACAGCAAGATTTGCTAATGTAGCTTTTTCCAATGGAAGCTTGTTAGATGGTTTTGTCAATAGACTAAACAAAAAACAACCTTTATCTTGCCCTTCTGATATTAAACGTTTTTTTGTAACACCAAGACAATCTGGTCAAATTTGTCTTTTAGCAACATTTTTAGGAAAATCTGGCGACATTTTTTTTCCAAAACTTAATTTCCATAAGGACCAAATATACTTTAAAGACATAGCATTGGAATTTTTATTAGAAAAAGGATTTGAACCTGTAATCGTTAAATCGGAAGAAGAAGCAAAAACTTTTGATATCGATAAAAATCCAGGAAAATATCCAATTTTCTTTTTTAAAACCGATACATCCGGAGAAAAGGCTTATGAAGAGTTTTATAGTGATGATGATAAATACAAACTTAACATATACAATTCTTTAGGTTTTATTGAATCAATGGACGAATCTATTTCTGATGAGGATTTAGTTAATGATTTTGATGAGGTTTTTAACAATACAAATTCAAATAAAGCTGATATAGTAAAAGTTATCAAGAAATATATTCCTAATTTTCAGCATATCGAAACTGGAAAAAATTTAGATCAAAAAATGTAATATGTATAATTTTTCTAAACGCATACTTGATATTGTTATTAGTCTTTTAACTCTAATTGCCCTAATACCCCTTTTTGTGCCGATAATTATTATTTTAAGGTTTTCTGCTGAAGGAGAGGTTTTTTATTTTCAAGAACGTATTGGTATTAAAAATTCAAAGTTTAAAATTTATAAGTTTGCTACTATGCTAAAAAATTCCATGAGTATGGGTACAGGTAGTATAACGCTAAAAAATGACTACAGAGTTACTAAGATCGGAAAATTTTTACGTAAAAGTAAGATTAATGAGCTCCCACAAATAATTAATATTTTAAGGGGAGATATTAGTTTAGTAGGCCCACGCCCCTTAGTTTATAAAACCTTTTCAGCATACAGTGATAATATTAAAAATAATATATATAATGTAAAACCTGGTCTCACAGGAATAGGTTCTATAGTTTTCAGAGACGAGGAAAGATTAATATCTGAAGTTTGTGATGAAGATCCTCACGAGTTCTATAAAAGAATTATTGCTCCCTATAAAGGAAAGTTGGAAATGTGGTACCAAAACAATCGTTCTTTTTTAATTGATTTAAAATTAATTTTTTTGACTTCTTGGGTAATTATTTTTCCTAAAAGTATTTTATATGAAAGCTGGTTTAATGATTTACCCAAAAGAGAATTTTAAGAACACTAACTATACAATAAATTATTAATTATATGAATTTATTAATAACAGGGTCAGAGGGTCAACTTGGAAGTGAGATTAGAAACTTATCATCTAATTTCAAAAAATTTAACTTTTTTTTTACAGACTATAAAAGTTTGAATATTTGTGATTATGGTGCATTATTTAAATTTATTGAAAAGAAAAAAATAAATTCAATTATTAATTGTGCTGCCTACACCAATGTAGATTTAGCTGAAAATGAAAAGGAATTAGCCTTTGAAATAAACTCAAATGCAGTTTTAAATTTAGTAAAGCTTTCGGAAAAGTTTCAATTAAGACTAATACATATATCAACAGATTACGTATTTGATGGTAAAAGTAAATCTGCAATTAAAGAAGATAAAAAAACAAAACCTATAGGAGTTTATGGTATTTCAAAATTAAAAGGAGAAGAACATATATTAAATTCAAAAAGTAATAGTATTATAATTAGAACATCTTGGCTTTACTCACAATACAAATCAAATTTTGTTAAAACAATTATTGACTTAAGTACAAAAAAAAATACTATCAATGTAGTTTCTGATCAAATTGGATCACCAACATATGCAAGAGATTTAGCTAAAGCTTGCTTAGATATTCTATTTAATTATCCTGTAATAAATATTAACGGTTCTGTCTATCATTATTCAAATATTGGTTCTTTGTCATGGTTTACCTTTGCAAAAACTATAGTTGAATACATTGAATCTGATTGTTTAGTTTTACCAGTAAAATCTATTGATTTTAAAACTCTTGCAGAACGACCTAAATATTCCGTTTTATGCAAAAATAAAATTCAAAAAGATTTTAATATTATCATTCCAAAGTGGAAAGATTCTCTTGTCCATTGTATTAATAAATTATGTAATTCTAATTAATTTTTTTAATTACGTAAGTTACTATTCCCCATATTATTAATTCATTTCCTTCAATTATTTTTATTTCTTTATAATTTTCATTTTCAGGCTTTAAGTATAAATTACCTTTTTTAGTTACAACCCTTTTTACTGTAAATTCACCATCTATAAAGCAGACAGCAATTTTATTTTTTTCTGGATTTAAACTTCTATCTATAATTATTAAATCACCATCTGATAATCCTGCGTTTTCCATTGAGTTTCCGCTTACTCTAGCATAAAATGTTGATTCTATATTTTTTACAAGTTCCTTATCCAAACTAATTCTAATTTCTTTAAAATCATCGGCAGGTGATGGAAATCCAGCTGAAATACCTTGTTCAACTAGCCATTGTCCCAATGAATCTTCTTTTTTAGGTTTTAAAAATGTAAGTTTTTCTTTTTTCATTTTACGCTTATAATATCATTTATTTTACATGTATAATTTGGACTTAATTTTTCTTGTTTCATTTTCCATCTTTTTTTTAAATCTTGAGAAGCAAGCTTAATTTTGCTCTGTCCTTCTTTTTTTTGAATATAGTCTATAGTTTTCAT
>MDSV01188340.1_pt1 | contig 13864 bp, 8 predicted proteins | sample 810851 | NCBI WGS metagenome assembly MDSV01 (sample SAMN05326640, study PRJNA326480) | marine metagenome | isolation source: seawater | place: Atlantic Ocean: North East | collected 2012 | reverse complement strand
GCCCAACGGCGACGGCGACGACACCACTCACAAGTGGTCCGAACTCGACGCATCTTGCCCTGACGCAGAGATCGCTCTGGCCTACCCAGACGCTGCTTCGGGTACTTACGAGTACTTCTTCGAAGCCATTCTTCACGAAGCCGAGCAAGGCTTCCGTGCAGGACAGCAGTCCGCTGATGACAACGTGCTCGTCAACGCTCTGATTGGCGACGAGACGGCCATCGGCTACTTCGGCTACGCTTACTTCCTCGAGAACCAAGCAACGCTGACCGCTTCTCCTGTTGAGAACGACGCTGGAAACATGGTGACACCATCCGCCACCACCGTGGCCGACGGCACCTACAACCCATTGTCCCGACCGCTCTTCATGAACCTCCTCGATGACGATGCATCCCTTGCCAAGACCGTTCCATTCCTTGAATTCGGCTTTGGCGACGGCGGCGACTTGCTCGTCAACTCCGTAGGATACGTTGCACTGACCGCTGAGCAGCAGACTGAGATGGAATCTCGCCTTGCTGGTGAAGCCCCCGTCGCTTGTGGCCCAGCTGGGTCCATCAGCATCGCAGGCTCCTCTACCGTTCTACCACTTGCTGAAGCATGGGCTGAAACCTACCAGGAAGCCTGCCCCGACATCTCGGTGACCGTTGAATCCGGCGGGTCATCCTCTGGTGCTGGCCGCGTTTGCGCCAACTCTGCCAAGGGAACACCTGTCGACATTGGCGACATGTCCCGAGACTGGAAGGCCACAGAAGCCTCCCGCCAAGCCAACGGCTTTGTCCTCGACTGTTTGGTCGGCGACACCACCCGAGACGCTGCACAATTCCAAGTCGCCATCGATGGCCTGTCCGTTGTGGTGAAGAAGGGCGGTGCTGCAGATACGTGTGTCTCTGGCATGGGCGGTGTGACTCCTGACCAACTCCGCTGGATGTTCTCCGCTGAGACGGCCGCTGAATTGACGACCGCAGGACTCGATATGTCCGAGATCACTCCCAACGGCGACGGCAACGACGCCACCCACAAGTGGTCCGAACTTGACGCATCTTGCCCTGACGCAGAGATCGCTCTGGCCTACCCAGACGCAGCGTCCGGCACTTACGAGTACTTCTTCGAAGCCGTTCTTCACGAAGCCGAACAAGGCTTCCGTGCAGGACAGCAGTCCTCGGATGACAACGTGCTCGTGAACACGGTCACTGGCGATGAAGCAGCCGTTGGCTACTTCGGCTACGCTTACTACCAAGAGAACCTCGCTACCTTGACGGCACTGCCGGTCAAGAACAGCGACGGAAACTTCGTAGCTCCAGATGCTACCACCGTTCGCGATGGCTCATACAACCCATTGTCACGTCCGCTCTTCATGAACCTCCTCGTCGACGCATCAACACTGGAAGACACCCTTCCGTTCATGCACTTCGGTTTGTTCACCGATGCGGGCCAGGCCAAGGTCGGAGAAGTTGGATACGTCAGCCTCAACGAGAACCAGGAAGCTCAGATGTTCATGAGCCGCTGGCTTTACCTCGCTGGCATGACCGCTGACGGCAACGATGAGTGGTTTGACGAAGCCTTCTGCGGCGGTGCGAAGAGCATCTCCATCGCAGGTTCCTCGACCGTCCTCCCACTTGCTGAAGCATGGGCAGAGGACTTCCAAGAGAACACGCTTTGCCCGGACACCACCATCACGGTTGAATCCGGTGGATCATCCTCCGGTGCTGGCCGCGTTTGCGCCAACTCCGCCAAGGGAACCCCTGTCGACATTGGCGACATGTCCCGAGACTGGAAGGCTACCGAAGGATCGGTTGACGAAAACGGCCAACTCAACTGTTTGGTTGGCGACACCACCATCAGCGTGACCCAACTTGTGGTTGCTGTTGACGGATTGTCCGTGGTCATGAAGAAAGGCAGCGCAGCCGAAACCTGTGTGAACACCCTTGGTGGTTTGAGCGTGGGACAACTCCGCTGGATGTTCTCCGCTGAGACAAGCGCAGAATTGACGACCGCAGGTCTTGACATGTCCTCCATCACGCCTAACGGCGACGGCAACGACGCCACCCACAAGTGGTCCGAACTTGATGCCGGATGTGCAGACACTGAGATCGTTCTTGCGTACCCCGACGCCGCTTCAGGTACTTACGAATACTTCTTCGAAGTCATTCTTGACGAGTCAGAGGCTGGATTCCGAACGGGAACACAGTCTTCAGACGACAACGTGCTGGTCAACACCATCACGGGCGACGAAGCCGCCATTGGCTACTTCGGCTACGCATATTACGCTGAGAACCAGGCTACGCTGACCGCAGCCGCCATCGCCGACAACATGACGCACGGCGTTGCTGACGCTCCTGAAGAAGCCATTGCGCCGAACGCAAACACGGTCCGAGACGGCTCCTATTCGCCGCTTTCACGCCCGTTGTTCATGAACGTGAACAACGACAAGTGGGAGGTTGTTTCCTCCTTCCTCCACTGGGCGTACTCCGGTGATGGCACTGCAGTGATCTCTGAAGTGGGCTACGTCCCACTCGACGATGCCACCTGGCAAGAGATGCACCGCCGCATTGCCGCCGAAGGCGTGTATTGAGAATAGAAATCCGCCAATACCCAACAGTGGGCGGCCAGAACAATCTGGTCGCCCACGCCCCTGGGATAGCGACTCAATAGTCTATATAGGAATAAGCAAGAACGCCCCAAACTACTCCACGGTTGCCGCACGAGCCAACGAGGGATGTACAATGGCCGATTGCATGCACCTGCCGACGCTGTCCTGCTTTGACGATACGATTACGTCAATTAGGGGGTGTATTGATGACCACCTCCGTCGATACCGATAAGGTTCCTGAGAGCGACCCAAAAAACGCTCCCTCGACGAAATCCAATACCCCAACTCCTCGTAAGCAAACATCGGCCGCCGGGTCGATGCGATGGCGCGGCCGTGTTGAGGAAGCTGCACCAGGTGTTGTGTTGTTTGCGTTGGCCGCCACGGTGATTATGATCACGGCGGGCATCGTGTTTGTCCTCTTTGAGTCGGGCTCCAAGTTCTATCGAGGGTTTGGTTGTGGCGTCGACGCCTACAAGCCACCACAGGACTGGCACGAAGATGTGAAAGCAGGCATCAAAGAGGCCGCTGTTTACGACGAAGGAAAATTGTCAGACCCGCTCTGGCTGGATGCGTTTTGCATCGTGGACTGGGACATGGAACACGAAGTGGTCCTCGCTGAACCATTCATCGATCGATTTGAGTGGGATGAAGACACGCAAGTCTACACCGACGATAGCGGCCGAATTGGCTCAACGTTTTCTCAATCGGACGGGACAAGCATAACCGGTCCTGCGTTAGACGAAGACAGAACCTATCTGGCCGAGTACTTTGAAGCGAACCCAACCATGTGGGACGAAGCTTATCCGAAGGTTCCTCTTGAATTGCTTATTGAAAACGAAGGGGCGCTGATTCTCCACAAGCAGAATCCCGAACTTGCCAGAGAGTGGTGGGTCACTCTATGGGTGTGGAACGAAACTGCCCAAGAGGATGTAGATCAAGACGGTGTCGCCAACGATGCCATTGACGGGGCCGGAACCGTTCTCGACAACGATATTGACGGCGACAACATTGCGAATTATCTTGATGAGGACATCGATGGCGATGGACTACCAAACCCTTACGACCCCGATATCTACAACCCAAACATTGACCGAGTCGGCCTTTTTCTTGGATTCTTGACCCTCTTCATCGTTTTAGCGACGTTCGTTTGTCCTCGATGGCTTCAAAACATGCACGTTGAACAAATCGATCGGTGGACTCCCGCGCTTCGTCTGAACGCCCTCGCCCTCACTGCCATTGGTTTCATGTCCCTTCTCGCCCCACCTCAAGCCAGCGTTCTCTTCCTGCTGTGCGTTGTTTGCCTTATTCTCGTCTTCTTTGGATGGCGCCTTGATGGTAAAGTCCCACTTTCCCTCGCCTGCTTGGCTGCCCTCTCCGTGTTTTTGATCATCGTTGAGTTTTACTCCGTCCAAACAGGACATACCATCGCCCTGGCATTGTCGTTGGTGGCCCTTACCACCACCGTGTCTGATTCCCGTAATCAAGCGGGTACGACGAAATTTGCAACCATCGATGGTGACACACGAGCGATTCTCACCTTGGTGGTCATCATTACCCTTGCCCTCATGTATTTCGATGTCGTCGCCCGAGTGAACGGGTCCCTGGGTGAATTTTTCACCCAAACATGGTGGAAAACCGACGTACGTTCAGCCGGGGAAACCGTCACCGTTACCAGTGATTTACACATGGGTGTGAATTCTCTTCTTCAGACAACCCTGCAAGTCGCTCTTGGCGCGCTGGTGGTCGCCATACCCATTGGACTTGGCACTGCTGTGTTTCTCTCTGAGTACGCCAGTCCACGAACCGCTAACATCGTCAAACCCATTCTCGAATTGCTTGCAGGTATTCCCTCTGTTGTCTACGGTTTCTTTGCTTTCGTTGTCATCGCCCCGATGATGGTGGATTTAGGAACCATCTTCTTGGAACGGGGTTGGATTTCCGAGGAGCCACAATTGTTCAATCCGCTCAACGGAGCCATTGTGGTTGGCGTCATGATCACACCGCTGATCGCCTCCCTTTCAGAAGACGCCCTTCGAGCGGTCCCTGATAGTCTGCGGCAAGCGTCCTATGCACTTGGCGCCACCACCACCGAAACCACCGCCCGGGTCACGATGCCTTCGGCTCTTTCCGGAATCTTGGCCTCCATCATTCTCGCACTCTCCCGAGCCATCGGCGAGACCATGGCCGTCACGCTTTCCGTAGGTACGCTGGCAACGTATTCAGACAACATGTTCCGTTCCGCTCAAACCATGACCGCTTACATCGCGCAACGCATCGGAGGAGAACTTCCAATCGGTACCACGCCATATTATTCCCTCTTCGCCGTGGGGTTGTACTTGTTCGCTATTACCCTCGGGCTCAACATGGTGGGCCACAAGATCATGACACGCTTCCGGGAGGCTTACGATTGAGTGCCACGGATGAAACTCCACTTCCTGAAAAGGAGGACCCCATTGACGCAAGGCCCAGCCTGTTTGGAACCATTCACCTCCCACAACGCTCACTGAGTCGACGGTATCTCTCGGCGCGAATCGGGAAAGGAGTGTTTGTATCCATTGCGGTCATGTGCGGAATCGCCTTGGTGACATTGTTGTCTCAAATCTCCGAGGAAGCTTTTGTTCCCGAAGAGGAAATTGAAGTAGATGGCGTACGATACCCCACAAAAACCGTGGCCCAAACCCAACTGTCGTGGAAAGCAGAGACCTACAATCCCGAATGGACAGCTGACGACCTTCGTCAAGAACGCTCCAACATAACCATCGAAGCTTCTTGGGTTGAAACCTATTTTGAAGCATTCAACAATCAAGGTGAACAATTTACCTCCCTTCAAGGCGAATCAACGTTCGACTTGGAAGAAGACTTGGAACGCGCTCTTTGTAATGCGGGGTCAGCACCAACAACCTACAAACCTGTTGAGCCATGGAATATTTTTGACCTTCTCCCCAATGAAGAGCAAGAAGGCCTGTCCTACGATACTGGCGCTTCTACCCGAATCAACATTTTCAATCGCGCCACGGCTCCAACGCCGGGGATGGGTGATTTTTGGGTTGATAGCGATGATAATTCCAGGTGGGTTTGGAAAGGCCTGCGTTGGGAATCCGCTGAAGACGATGTTTTCCTCGCCGGGGCTCTCGAATACATTTCAGCTTATCCAGAAGCCTTTGCAGACGGGAAGCTTTGGGTGCATTACACGCCGGTTGAACCGCTTTTCCGAGGCGACGGCGACCTCTGGCTCAATCGGTCGGCCACCGGCGTTTCAACGTTCTCCGACGTTGAAGAAGCAAGCATGTACAACAAAACCAGTCGTTCTTGGGACTCCATCGATTTCACGCAATTGCCCGCCGCCGTCCTCGACCCCCAATCCACCATCCAAACATTCGTACCCGAATTCTGTACCAAGGCAGAAACGTCCGCTTACATCCTCACTTCCGGCCAAGTTGGTGCCGCCGTTATCGGTGAATTTTCCAACGAGGACGGGTACGAAATTGAATCCACATCCACCTCTGGGCGCACCAAGACGATTGAACTCACCGTGGCCATTACGTCGGAAGGGGCCTCTTCCTCGTTTGTTTCGATCGTTGATGGTGAATTTGACACACCGCATGTAGAATTACGGCCTTCTGGAGGGTTCAGTACCAATTGGTTGTTCATCAGCCACACAATGAACTACACGGTGACCTATGTGCAAACAGCAGGACCCGCTGCTGATGCTAGGGAAACTTCGTACAGCGAAATCGGCGGTTTTGCCCTTGGCAACCCGTTGGATTGGTTTCAGGTTCGATTTATTGACGATGCGGACTTGGATAATGACGGTATTCTCGATGTTTGCGATGATGACATCGATGCAGATAACGATGAAAATCCCGTACAGGGCCATCCCGAACACTGTCCAGGTGTTGGCCGGTACGCAGTGGAGGCCACAACGCTGAGTTATGCTGATTGGGTTGCTCAAAACGATGAAAACAACGATGGCGTCCACGATGAGGTCAAAGATCGAGACATCGACGGAGACGGCATTCCAAATTTGGTTGACGGACAAGGCCATTCAGCAGAAAAAGCATTTGAAAATGCAACATCACTCGCTGAGGTCCCGGAGTTATGGACTCATGCAAGCGAACTCGCTGCTGCAAAATGCGCTGAGAATTACAAATCCAACGACCTTGCATTTGCATCCTTTGACTGTGAAAAAGCCAAAGAAATGGTCGCTCAGCCCCCCACCTCCGCTCAGGTTTGGTGCGACCAGGTTCGCTATTTGGACCAACTCATTTGGGTTGAGAAATGCGCCGCACCTCAACGGACTGAATCAGGTGAGGCGATGTACATCGAGCGCGATCCAACGCCCCCCATGCTCGGCATGCTCGGGCTGGTAGGTATGTTGTTGGTGATGAGAAAACCCAATGCGATTTTGATGCGTGCTCGCTCGACGTTCATCGCGCTCGGAAGTGAGGAATCAGAGAAAGACGTTCTCACGAAATGGTCCTGGTGTTCCTTCGCCGCAGAGCTCATTGGGCGACTCGTGGGCATCGGCCTTCGCCTTGCCTTCTTCATGGTGTTTGCCTCCATGTTCTTGAGCACGTTTGCCGAAAACCAACAAACGCTCCTTATTCCATTTACGTTCACCATCGGCGGGGCCGTGACCATCATGTCAGGCATTGCTCTTTTGGTTTCCATTTCTGAAATCTTTGGCATTCGTCCCGAAACAGGCGTACCGCGGGCCGATGGCGTGGTTGATCTCGGTCTCCTTTTGTTCACTGGCCTTGTGATCTTCGTCGCCCTTCAATGGGTGTTCATTGAGGGGTGGCTCGTTGGCGCCATCATGCTCTTGCTCATCATGTCGGGCATCAAACGTCTCGTTTTGGCAGGGCTGCAATTGACTCGAACGGACAACATTCAGTTCGACCGACTAAAACTCGTTGTGAAAGGCCGACAAGGATGGATTACGGCCTCTTTGGTAGCCCTTGTCATCGGCTTCTTCACGATACCTCTAGCCATTCACATTCCGTTCGTTTGGTCGGACTTTACCTCTTCAGAACCGTACAAAGCGGGTTTGAGGGCTGCATTTTGGGGCAGCGTCTATGTCGTTGGCTACACCATGCTCTTCGCCATTCCGCTGTCCATTGGTGCTGCCATCTGGCTTGAGGAATATGCGCCAAACAACCGTCTTCGCCGTACCATTCAAGCGCTCATCACCAACCTTGCGGGCGTGCCAGCCATCGTGTTTGGATTGTTTGGGTTGGCCATGTTTTTGACCGACCGGGGCATTGGTTTAGGGCTAGGTGGAACCGTGATGACCGCCGGTATGACGATGGCTACCATGGCCATGCCCACCATTGTCATCTCGTCACAAGAAGCGCTACGTGCCGTCCCACCTTCACTTCGAAACGGTGCGTTTGGTTTGGGCTGTACCAAGTGGCAAGTGACCAAGGACCACGTTCTTCCTCACGCCATGCCCGGCATGATGACAGGAACGATTCTTGCAATGTCGAGAATCATGGGCGAGGCAGCACCGTTGATTTTGGTTGGTGCTGTTGCATCGGTGTTCACCGAGCCCGATGCGTTCTTCTATGTCTCTTACCAAGTAACGCCTTCCCTAGACGGGCTGTTTGCCTGGTTCCCCGGCATTGAACCCCATCTCCAAAACATCCCACTCTGGGCCGATCGGGGACCGTTCTCATCGGATCCGTCCGAATACGTCGGTCCGGACTCAAACGACCGAGGATTCTACACGGTCCTTCCAGTTCAGGTGTATCGATGGACAGATATGCCAGCCATCGGTTTCAAGGTGGCCGCTGCAGGGGCCTCTCTGGTCCTACTTGGCACATTGGTGGTTGTGAATTCAGCCGCCATTCTTCTTCGAGCCCACTTTAGGAGGTATTCTAAGACATGACGAAAAAAACGGAAAACAACACAGTTTCAATGGATCAATTGAAAGAAATGGCTGAGCGCTTGACCCTTGTCGACGGCGAGAAAGACAATGCCGAGGAACAACGAATGGCAGCCTTGGAAAAGGCGTTTGAAAACACCGAAAGCCTTTCTCATGCTGAAGCGATAAGTGTTCTTACTTCACTCTCGGGGGCCGACGCCGAAAAGTCAACGGAGGAATCACTTCTCATCAAATCGATGTTTGATGAATTGAAGGAACATGATGCTGGCGACCAAAACCCAGACGAATTGGACGAGGCCATTGAAGGTGAAGACGGAGAAACCTCCGCCAACATCGAGGCCGACGCAGAAGACGATGCTGAAGAGGATTCCGAAGATGAAAGCAAGGATGCAATTCCCGATTCAACCGCTCAGCTTGATATCGATGGCGATGCTCACATGTGGATCAGAGACCTCGACCTCCACTATGGGAGCGCTCAGGCCATTTACAACGTCTCCATTCCGTTCCAGCGAAATGCGGTAACGGCACTGATTGGACCATCCGGTTGCGGGAAATCCACATTACTTCGTTGCCTCAATCGAATGAACGACCTCATCCCGATTTGCAAAATCGACGGGTCGATTGAACTCGACGGTGAAGAAATCATGGGCCGAGGTGCCGATCTGGTCACCATTCGTCGCCGAGTCGGCATGGTGTTCCAAAAGCCCAACCCGTTCCCGAAGTCAATCTATGACAACGTAGGCTATGGCGTTCGTCTTCACTATACGCCAAGTCGCCGAGAATTGGACCGAATCGTTGAACAATCCCTCAAGCGTGCTGCCATTTGGGAAGAAGTGAACGATCGACTTCACGAGTTAGGCACCAGCCTGTCCGGTGGCCAACAGCAACGTTTGTGCATTGCACGAACCATCGCAGTTGAGCCCGAAGTAATTCTGATGGATGAACCGTGTTCTGCTCTTGACCCCATTGCGACCGCTAAGATTGAAGAATTAATTCTTGAACTCAAAAAGCACTTCACGGTCGTCATCGTAACGCACTCAATGTCCCAAGCACAGCGTGTGAGTGATTATACTGGATTCATGTACCTCGGACGGCTTATTGAATTTGACAAAACAGCGAAAATTTTCGGCGATCCAAAAGAAGAGCTGACGGCCAGGTACGTTTCTGGACGGTTTGGTTAATGTCAATATACCTCTATAGCAGTCAGGAATCTCTTCACCAACGGCATAAGTCATTGAGGAACACTCCTCCTCGTGAGGGGAGTATCTGGACGTTTCCACCGAACACTATCGCACCCTTTTTCTCTCGGATTGGCACCTTGGATTGAACGGCATCAAGTCCGCTGAACTGCTTGCCTTTTTGGAGACTCATGACGCTGAAACCATCTATTTGGTCGGCGACATCATTGATCAGTGGGTCCTCGGAAGAAAGTGGTCGTGGAACGAAGATTGCGATAACATCCTTCGTAACCTCATGCTAAAAGCAGAACGAGGCACCAACATCGTGTACATTCCGGGGAATCATGATGATTCCTTTCGCAGTTGGGTCAATGCTTCCATCAACGGCATCTCCATCAAGCGCGAAGCGGTTCACATGACGGCTGACGGCCGACGTCTTTGGGTGATTCACGGTGATGAGTTTGATTTGTTCATGCAACACACAAAATTCCTCTGCCATTTGGGTCATTTCGGCTGTCAGCTACTTATGAAATTCAATCGACCCGTGGCTTGGGTTCGCCGACGTCTGGGCCTCAAACCTTGGTCGCTTGCGGTCGCAGCTCGCCGTGCGCTTCAAAAAAGCAGCAAAACCTTCAGGCGGTTTTCAAAAACCGTCACTGACGAAGCCCGGCGCCTTGGCTATGATGGCGTGGTGTGCGGGCATATTCATCGCGCAGAGCACAAACTCATCGATGGTATCGAATATTGGAACGATGGCGATTGGGTTGACTCATGCACCGCCACGGCAGAAGCCATGGATGGCACGATGAGCACCCTTCATTATTCGCCACATTCTTCAACGATCGAATGGTTGCGGCAGCGCGCCTCGGTTCGCTATGAAGACCGGGACATGACGCTCTTGAACAACCCCCCCACTCTTCTTTTTCAGGGGGTCCTCCCTTGAGAATCGCTTACGCTCTGGCGGGGGAGGGCAGGGGACATACAACACGGGCGTTGACCTTAGCTCAAGGCCTGATTGAACTCGGCCATGAAGTCATTTTTTTTACCTGCGGCGACGCCCTTGAACTCCTTCAACAAACCTTCGGGGCTGCTCAGGTTCACCGTCTCGAAACCCCTCGTTTCGTGGTGATTCGAAAAAGAATTTCCTACGTAGGAACCGGATTTGCCGCCATGGGGTTTGCCATGAAATTTCGACGACAACAGAAAAGGGCGGTGAACCAGCTTAAGGCTTGGAATCCAGATGTACTCATCTCCGACTTTGAGCCAACATTTGCGCGAGTTGCCCGCCGCCTCAAAGTCCCACTCATCTCGTTCAATTCACAGCGTTTTTCCGTTGATGCAAAACTGGACCATCTTCTCAACCGTCGCCAACGATTGAAGTTACTGCCCATTCGAATCTTAAACCGTCTTTTCGCACCCAATCCGGATTTGAGTTTGGTTTCGAAAGGTTTCAATCTTGAGCCCAACAAAACCAACGCGCATTTGCTTGGCCCTATGTTACGCCCCGCCTTTACGCCCGATGCGTGGATACCAGAAGGCGCCCACGTCGTTGCGTATCTTCGCACCAGCGTTCTCCACCATCTCCCGGCCTTGGCCCTCCACGCAAAACAGCACGGTTTGGTGCTGAAACTCTATGGCCACCATCCGGAGAACATCCCCGACAATGTCGAACCCCGACCCATCTCGAACGACGGCTTCATTCACGACCTCCTCACGGCTAATTGGGTGATTCAGACGGCGGGGACCCAACTGCTTGGAGAGGTTGGCTGCATCGGTATTCCATCGCTCTGCCTCCCTGAGCCAGGGCAGGTCGAGCAAGAAATCAACGGCATCTTGGCCATGAAAACGTTCCCCAACGTTGAGGTCATTCATCCTCGAAGGACCTCACCGGACGATCTCGATGCTGTCCTCCACCGTGTCCGTTCCGCAGAACGAGGGCCGGAGGTGCTCAATGGAGCAGACCAAGCGGTTCAACTGGTCCACGAATTTTTGCACCATCTCAACTCAGCAGAGCAAACGAGCGGTCCAAAAACAGATTCAATGAGCCGACCCTCCGTGACGGAACAACCCAAACCAACCCAAAGCATATGACCGGCCTTCAAGGTCATTTCAACATGGTCTGGGAATTGGTCGATATCGCCCATCTCCGGCCGCACGAATGCACCCGCCCTCATCGCGTCGCGGAAATGCATCAAAAACTCCACGCTAACAACTTCTTCCACAAACCCCTCCTTGTCGACGGCAACACGATGACAATCCTTGACGGCCATCACCGGTACACAGCGGGGCTCCGTCTGGGCCTTCTCTCGGTCCCAGCCATCGTGGTCAATTACCTTGAAGATGCGGATGTCAGCGTGGAGGCATGGCCCCCTCACGACCCCCACTCAATATCGAAACAGGACGTGATATCAGCAGCGTTAGCTGAGAATTTAATGCCTCCAAAAAGCACTCGTCACAGGATTACAACGAAGATTCCACGACTGAAGGTGCCGCTTTCAAAACTGCGCTCTATGGCTTCTTGATGCCTTGAAGCAAGTCGGCGACGCACGGTTTGACATGGTTCCAAACAGCTTTGTGCACCTCTGGGACAGCCTCACGTGTGTGAACAATGGGATGCCCTTCATTTTCCGCGTGCTGTATGAAGGCTTTCTTCAACAACTTCTGATATTCCAAAAAAGAACGGGTGATCGAAGGAGAGAGTGCCATATCCGTCCCAGCTTCGTAGTGATTCAGTCGGGTCAATGAGTTGTTGTGCATCATGCGATTGAGGAGGCGGCGACCGCCAGCCTGGAGAACCACCGTCATATCTGGCTTGGGCATGCTGTTGTAGAGGCCTTGAATCCATTCAGCATTGCCGCCCCGAATGACCTCGCGAATCAGTGGAGTCATGGTGTATCGGTCGGCGATGACAACGAAACCTGCGGCAAGGAGCGGGTGGATGTCGTGGATGTACTGGTCGTGGAGATCGGTTGCGTACAGCAACGCCCGGGTTCTCCAATTCAACTGGTGGAGTTCAGAAGTGGCCGTTTTGATGAGTTCGCCTAACAATTCAGAACGAGCAAGACCAACGATGGTAACGGCCACACCGTGAGCCTTGAGTCGCTCACTTAACAATCGGGCATGGAGGGAGCGGCCGACGTGGTCAGGCCCTTCGATGACAATCAATCTGCCTTCGGACGTCATATCTCTCCCTCCTCCCCCTCAAGAGCACTCCAATCAAAGGAAGACAGACGAATCATTTCTGCTCTCCGATCGTTTTCATCGATAGGGTTGATGTTTTCGAGGTCGATGCACTCTGCGATCAATTCACGAACCCGTGTCTGCACCTCGGCCACTGAACCCATGGCATCAACGCGAAGAATACGTTGCTCGGCAACCAAACCGTCGTAGATTTTCTTGATTTTTCCCTGCAGTATTTTGTACGACTCGAACGGGTCCAACGTCCACCCCATGTCGAGCCCGGCCTCGTAAAACTTGAGTGTTGGCCGACCAGAAACGATTCGGTCGTACCCAACCTCGGGCGGGATATCGAAATACAGGGTGATGTCGGGTTCACTAGCGAAGGAGTAATTCGCTTCGATGGTTGCTCGGTCAACCCCTCGAGCACCGTCTCGAGCCATGGCTGTGAATTTGTATCGGTCGCAAATCACGATTCCACCAACTTCGAGCATCGGTTCAATCTGCTTGCTCCATCGGTCGGCAAAATCGGCGGCGTGAATCAAATGAAAGGTCTGGGGTTTGAGGCGTTTGGTGTCCTTTCCGAGTTTTGTAGCATGGGCAACAACAGGGCTTGAGTTCCATTCTGTGTGATGAACCGGCAGGCCAAGGGCACGAATCCAGTTGAACAACAGCATGGCCTGTGTGGATTTTCCACTTCCATCCATACCCTCAACCGCAATGAGCAATCCTTTCTCCCCGGGGGCCATTCGTTCACCTATTCGTTGCATGTCGTTTTCCGTCCCCTTTTGAAACCTCGCGGGACACTTATTCATGATATATTCGGATATAGAGAACACCTGAAACATGTTGAATGCAGGAGGCAGGATTCTCACCAACGCACAATCCGAGATTGCACTCGGTTCTCATCCTGCCTTGCTCTGCTGTTTAGTGTTGAGAGTGCAGGAGGCAGGATTCGAACCTGCGAACCGTTACGGACTGGGACCTCATCCCAGCGCCTTTGACCAAGCTGGGCGACTCCTGCGCCGACCTTCG
>MDSV01092000.1_pt1 | contig 13864 bp, 12 predicted proteins | sample 810851 | NCBI WGS metagenome assembly MDSV01 (sample SAMN05326640, study PRJNA326480) | marine metagenome | isolation source: seawater | place: Atlantic Ocean: North East | collected 2012 | reverse complement strand
GGGTTTTTCTTCTTCAATAAACTTGCCAATAGACATTAGGGCCATCTGAGTTGAATTATAATCTTTGGATTCTAATATGGATGCTTCCATAGAAGAATAGACATTTCCACCCTGGACGGAATTAAAATCAATGATTCCCTTTTTCACCAGGAATTTAAACAACCTATCCTGACTTTCGTAAACTTCATCGCATAACTGGTCCTTCGCAAAGGTAACAATCTTTTTCTTTTCGGGCATTAATACAATATCAATATCTTGATGGTCGAAGATCATAACATTGCCATCTAAAGTTCTACGAGCATTGAGCTTAAGGGTGTAATGAGGTTTTTCTTTTGCCTCTGCTTTCTGTTCAGGAGCGGGTGCTTCCCCGACTTGTAGGTTAATAGCCATTCTTTTAAATCTCACTTACTAATAATTGAAGTTTTAAGACCTTTTCTATAGTCTTTGCGTCAAGGCTCTCGTCCTTTAAAGATTCAACCATTTTATAAACACTGTCAAACTTGTTTTTTATCTGATTGTTCTCTGAATATTCTGTTGTTTTTGTAAACTCTGTCAGAGATTTTTTAATTCTTCCAACCTCTTCATTTACATAGATTTTGAGTTCTAATGCGTTCTTGTTGAAAGAAGTGATATACTTGTTAAGTAACTCTTTCTGTTCGCTTAGAAGCTTCTCAGAGTAAACATTATTAAAGTTCTCTGTAAACTTTTTGTATACTAGACCATCGTATTCGGGGAGGCCCAATTTCCTAGTTTCTTTCGAGGAAGTCATAAACTCAATGATATTTTGCTCTAAAAGAACTTTCTGTCTTGGCGATACATCGCTGTTGAACCACTGGTAGATTGTTGCTAGATCTTTATAATGCGGCACAAAATTGCCAAAAACATTTTTAGTAACGTTCTTGTTTATTTCTTTAATCAAGCTGCTTTGCTGTTCAAAGACAACTTTTTTTGAAATTGATTGATATTGCGCTTTTGATTCCCCTAAGACCTTCTCTGCCACATCCTTCTCAAGATTAGAACTTTCTGAGATGGATTTATAAACCCTGAGTTCTTTTGCTAGAACACTGTTCTTGTTAAAGAATTCTTTGATAATGGAGATAATCCGATCCTTTTTCTCAATGTTTTCTTGGAGAATGGATTTTGTAAGCTCCTTAATTAGGCATTCATATAGTAGCGCAGTGTTACGTTTTTTGTTGTGTTTGAATTTCATCGGTTCTTTGCTCCATCTCTTTAATTAGCGCCCTGACATCATTATTAATCTGCATAACTTCTTCTTCATGCACATTATAATTAGGTTCTTGTTCTTCTGACATCCCTTTACCTAGCTTAATTAGGTCTTGGTAGCCTGATCCCATCACGTTTCTCTGGGTTGAGCTACCCACCTCGCTTGCATATTGAGATTTATAGCTCTTCTTTCTTTGAACTTTTCTCTTATCCCAATCAACTGGCATGTACCATTTGCCTTTCGACTTAGAGGTTGTAGTTTTCTTGCGACCCATAGCATCTCTTGCTGCAACTTTTACTGTGTCATCTCTTTTCCCCGGCTCGGCCAGGAGCGGACTATCGTCGTCGCCTCCTGCTGCAGCATCTGGTGCTCCCGGTGTTGCATCTGCCCCTGCTTCAGCAGCTGCATCAAGCTCGGCATCAAGGTCGCCTCCTGGTTCTGCAAACTCAGATTCCAGACCACCAAGGCCGGCATCTCCACCCGCTTCGCCAAGTCCAGCTTCAGCTGTCTTTTCGAGGAGGGCTGTGAGTTTTTTATCATGGAACATCTCTCTTTGAATTCTCACGATCTCTTCTTCAGGTAGGTTAAACAGATTTTTAGAAATCCATCTTCTACTGAAGAATCCTTCTGTTGCGGAACTTGCTACTTCAAACTTGGTTCTCCAAGTCTCAAGCTCTTGTAATTCTGCGAGCTTCGATGGGTTGTTGAGGGCCAGGGTAAAACTTAGCAAGTCTTTTCCTCTATACCCAAGAGTGAATAAATGCACGATCCCAATCTTTTCAAGTTCAGCCAACACAGATCTTTGAAGTCTGTGAATTGTTCTTGCAAATCTGATATCTTTCTGGGCCAAGGTAGTTTTATCTTCTTCTTTTCCTTCAGCCTGTGACAGATATGATGCAGGGATCTTGAGAGCAGAAAACAGCTTATCTCGCAAATATTTAATATCCTCGACATCGCCCGTATAGGAGCCTCCAGGAAGGGTCTCAACACGAGTAGATTGTGCGCCTCTTTGGGGAATAAAATAATCTTCTTCAACGCTTAGAGGGTTGTATCGCAAGTCTACTCGGCCTGTGTTGATATCTACGATCTGATTTCGCTTCATCTGCGTCATGACCTTTTGCATATAACCTTCAACGTCTTCAGGTGCAATGTTTCCAACGTCAACATAGAAAACTCGGCGTTCAGGAGAGCGAACAATCCTGTATGCCATAACTGCGTCTTCCATGAGGGTTAGCTGTCTCCAGATCCTTCTTGCAGGCTCAAGAATAGATGTGCCATAAGGCGCATACTTATCATTCCCTAAAATGCGGAAATGGCCAACCTGCCAGTTCTCCAAAGTAATTCCACCAGAATTCCACTGATATTGGACATAATTTGGATTTGTCTTGTCTTGACCCTCTATTCTTTCGATTTCATTTGCAGGGAGGCCAACAACATGTTTGATTCCCTCTTTCTCATCAATATCGAGATATAAGAAATAATCCCCATACTTGCACATGGTTCTACACCACCCAAAGAGGTTAAACTCAATATTTAAAATATTTTTATATAGGTGCTCTAAGACAAGCTTTATTTCCTCATTGTGGCACTTAATAGACAGCAATGGGTTAATAGGTGTTGATGTTGTCATCTCATCAGCATAGATATCCATAGCTGATGCGATCTCAGGAGTGTACTCCATCTGATCAAAGTCTGCATACCTTTCTGCACGATTTTGATTTGTCATATAGTTTGGAGTCAAGAACTGATACGGATCGTATTGACTCTTCTTAAATGACTGACCGCTCGCAGATTTAAAGTCAAACTTATTTATTTGCTTTCTTTTAAGTTGTCTTGGTTGTTGCCTTCTGTAATCAGATAGGGGACCAGACAACAGTCTTGTCAGCTTTCTATATAATTTATTTTGTGGGTTTCTTGGATTCTTTGGTGGCATTTATTTTAACCTTTTAAGAGCCATACATGGTCTTTGTATTTGTTCATTTGTTCTCTGTCTTTAACAGGCTTATATCCTATCATTCCTGGTATGGAAGTGTTCAGTGTAGAATTACTTTTTGTCATACTTCCTAAAAACGCTTTCTTATATTCAGATTCTCTTTTGTTTACAGTATAGACTATATCCTTTGCCCAGCAGCCAACAGCACAAGACATAATCAAGTCATCATTGTACTTTTTCATTGCTTGAGGTTTGCCATTGTGCCAAATAAAAGTTTCCATTTCGTTAAAGAGCCTCTTGGAATATACTGTAACTAGTTTATTTCTAACGAATTCTTCCATTTTTGCGACAACAAGTGGACGGGTCTTTGTCGTCATAGAAAACCCGATCACTGTTCCTGATTGAGTTTCCGCTGTCACGGGGTCCGCATATTCATGAGAGGACTTATAGGAATAAAAAATATTAGGATAACCGCGTTCTTGCAATTTATCAAGTACGGCCCAGCCAATTGTATTGTTCTCGACAACAACCATACATGTTCCATATTCTTTTCCAGTATCAAATAACATTCTTGCAAACATGTCTGGAGTTAGCTTGCCCTGATACTCCGCTATAATCTCCATTGTCTCAATCTTAAAAACGTGGAAAGCAGAATAATCTTTTCCATCCCCGCGTGCAACGTCGGCTGATATCATATATGTGAAGCCTTCTTGGTACTCTTCCCAGATCCAAAAGTTTCTATCAAAGCCAGTTCTATGTTTCGGTTCTCTTACACTTGCATATATTACTTCCATATCTTCTGGGTGGAATACTGTTTCACCTGACATATTAAAGTTGCATTCTAGCTCTTGAGCGATTTGAGTCCTTGACATGTTTTTTGTCTCTTTCTCGAACCATGCCTGGTCTCTGTCTGGGTGAACGTCCCACGGAAGCATTGTATGATGAAAGTCATTTCTACCTTCTTCAGCATCAATGCATGTCTGATGGAACCAGTTACCAACGCCATTAGGGGTTGAGAGGGCAATACAACGGCCACCTGTTGATAGCGTAGGATACAAACCAGTCCACAGTTCATCTAAGCCCTCGACGTGCGCGGCCTCATCAATAACAAGCAGAGACAAAGCCTCAGAACGACCAGCATCTGAACTAGTAGAGGATGCCTTTATTTGGGATCCATTGTTTAACTCAAATGAGGTTCTGTTGTCAATCGATATCTTGGCAATCCTCATCCAATCCGGCAAGTTCCTGTGAATGCTTTTTACTTTTTTGACAAGGTTTGCTGCTGTTGAGAACTTCGTTGCAATAACCAAGACGTTCTTGTCCCTATGAAACATCATCATCCAAGCAATGTAGGCTGCTGATATCGTGGATATTCCAAGCTGTCGCGCCTTCAATATGATATTAAAGCGATGATCATTGAAGTCTTCGACCAGCTCTTGCTGGAAGTCATACATCTTAAATGGAATCAGTCCCTTCAAGGGGTGAGAAATCTTTGCATAGTTATTAATAAAATAACTTGGGTTTTTCCCACATTTAACCAGTTCCTTTAAGATTTGATCTCTGGTTATGTTATAGGCCATTTATGATTTAAGAAAGTTTCTAAAGTTCTTGTCCAAGGTATTCTCGTAAATTTTTAAGGGTTCAACGGTTTTACCGATTCCCTCAATCTTATACTTCTTGTGAGCAGTTACAAAAACCCTAATCCTTGAAGTCTCCTGAACCAGGATGTCGCACTCCCCGAGGGCTTTTAAACCAACTGCATTGCCAGTTAGTTTTTTATATTCTTTCTTGAGGTGAGATACGATTCTTCTAAAAGTACCTTCCATTTCGTTTTCAAAATTGGTGCCATAGACATCTTTTAATTTAATATCGGACTGATAGCTAACGATCATCACAGGACCCGCAAATCTAATCTTGAAGCCATCAACTGTGCGACTGTCCAAGATAGGGTTTCCATCTTCTCGTTTAAGACCAATCTTAAAGGGTTCACCTTTATCATCTGAAGCACCATCATAACTATGGCCTGCCACTTGAGCTAAGCCTCTAATAACATCTAAATTTTCTTGTGACATTTGTCTTCTCCTAAATTTGGTCGCCAGCCACTAAACCAACGTTCTTCTCTGTCTTCTACATACTCTATGTAGCACTTTGTGCAGCACTCGTATTTTAACATGTGTATGTCATCTTTTACTGTTTTCAAATAAACATTGCAAACTGGACAGTTTTTGTTTCTGTCCTTATTAAGTAGTTTTTTGGGGACTAAAAAACCATTAACTTCAACCAATTCTTCCTGTTGTTTGATTTTAAGTTCTTTTTTGTGCAATATTTTAAGTTGCTGAAGATATTCGGCTTCTTTATCGTCGTCCCAGTTCTTGTTTGGATTCTGAATTGCTTCTTCTCCATATTTCTGAGATATTGCCTTCTCAAGTTTTGCGATGTAGTCCCAATCTTTTTTCATGATTAACCTTATACCATATTAATAAGTATCTTTTAAAAAAAAAGCCGCCCACCCTTTCGGATGGACGGCCAAAATAAAATCAATTATTTTTAATTACTTAAGGTTATTCTTCAACTCGTCAATCTGATTCTGCTGTGCTTTAATAGCCTCAACAAGAATTGAAGTCAAGCGACCATAATCAAGACCAGCGGCTGTACCGTCAGCTTTGAATTGGCAAACTTCTGGAACGACCTGAGCTACTTCATCAGCGATGAAACCAACTTCGGACTTTCCACTTTCTTTGAGGTTATATGTAACACCCTGCATCTTCTTAACTGTGTCAAGAGCATTGGACATTGGTGTGATGTCTTTCTTGAGTTTTCTTTCCGAGTAAGTGACGAAAGAACGAGCTTTAACGTCTTTACCGGATGGAAGTGCAAGAGCAACATCTCCCGAGACGGAACCACCAGCAACTGCGAGAGTTACGAGAGTACCGGCTCCACCCTGAACTGCAACAGCACCTGTAACAGTCGAGGCCAAGGCGGTTCCCATGAAGAAACCGTTCTTGAAGAGTTTTGACGATGAACCGAGGTCAACATCGTTAGATGTCACAGGCTCTACAGTTCCGTCAGTAATACTAACCTGGTCAGTACCAGAACACTCGAAAGTGATAACGTCATCAGCCGATGCGCGGATAGAAGTATCGTCGTCAGCATCTAAGTCAAGGCGACCTTGACCGTTAAGAACGACGTTATCTGCGTAAAGGTTGGCCCACTGAAGTGTGGCCGAACCGAGGTCCGACGTGCTATCAACTTTAGGAACAATACTTGTAGTAAGTCTGCCGTTGAGAGCAATGTCATCACCAGAAGCGTCACCAAGGGTAACATTTCCGTTAGCATCGAGAGTAGTAAAACTACCTGGGGCACGCGAAGATCCACCAATTGTTACACCATCGATTGTACCACCGTCGATGTCTGCAGTGTCAGCACGAAGGTCATCGACGTAAGCAATACCATCAAGGTAGAGGTCTTTGAACTCCTGACCCGATGCACCCAAGTCAACCGTGTTGTCGGCTGTTGGGACGAAGTGCTTACCAATTGCCACAACTTCTCCACCACTATCAGCAGTGTTGAAAGCCATGTAGACGTTACCGCCTTCTTTAATTTCAAGAGCGGCAGTTCTGTTGTCAGTCAAAGTGATGTCCATGTCGTTGCCATCGGCAGAAATACTGTCGAGAGCGATGTCTCCAACGTTTGTGATGTTACCATCAGAAACGCTCAAAGAAGTACCAACAATGGCAGTAAATGTACCGGCAGCAGCAGAAGCTGCACCAATAACTGTTCCGTCAATTGCACCAGAGTCAATATCGACGTTAGTCATATCTTGATTATCAAAGTCAATTGCACCGGCAGCCTGGAAAGCACCAAGCTTTGTGGCTGTCAAAGTATCACCGGAGAAAGTGAGGTCACTGTCATCCGAAAGAACACCATTAGCTCCAGCAAAAACGACGCGGCCACTTGTCAATGAAGAGTCGGCAAGCTGCGAAGCACTAAGCTCCGAGAAGTATCCAACTCCACCTTCAACACTGACCGAACCGGAAACTCTACCAGCGGAGTATAAACCACCACCAGTAATGTTCTGGCCGTTAGCATCAAGAGCTTCACCGAGTGCATCGATGTAAGCAGCACCGTCAATGTAAAGATCTTTCCACTCAAGACCAGAAGCACCGAGGTCTCTGGTATTGTCCGCGCTAGGCACGAGGTTAGAAGCAAAGCGCCCTGTAGCAGTAATAGTGTCAGCTGCAGCGCTGTTACCAAGAACAACATTTCCGTCAGCCGTGAGGTCATCACAAGTAACGTTAGTGAAGTCAGCAGCAGCTTGACCTGCAGCACCGATTCTCACGTTGTCCATTGTACCACCGTTGATATCAACAGTTGTTACGACACCAAGGTCAGCAACTGTTCTACCAGCGTTAGTCCAGTTAGAAGCAAAAGAAGCAATATCCAGAGTTCCACCGGCAAGGCCGACAGAAGCAGAGATTGTTCCGTTAGACTGAATTGAACCAGAAACACCAACCATTCCATCAATTTCCAACTGGTGGAGATTGTTAATGCTGTATCCGTTTGCATCAAGGTCTTTTCCAAGAGCATCAGCTTGGAGCGAATCGATGTACGCGACACCATCAAGATAAAGATCTTTCCACTCGTGAGTAGAAGCACCTAAATCGCGTGCATTGTCCGTGCTTGGCACGAGGTCAGAATCAAAACGACCTGTAGCCGTAATGGTGTCACTTGTAGCGTCACCAAGATCGACGTTTCCACCAGCAACGAGTGTGGTGAATGTACCAGCAGCAGCAGTAGTACCACCGATAACAGTGTTGTCAACAACACCGGAATCGACATTGACATTTGTCATAGCTTGGCTAGCAAAGTTAATTGCACCAGCGGCTTCAAAAGCGCCGAGCTTAGTTACTGTCAAAGTGTCACCACTGAACGTCATGTCACTGTCATCCGAAAGAACGCCATTAGCTCCAGCGAAAACAACGCGAGTTGCTGTCAACGAAGTGTCAGCAAGTTGCGAGGCGCTAAGCTCTGCGAAGTAGGCTTTTCCGCCTTCAACACTTACCGAACCGGAAACCCGGTTGGCTTGAAGTGCAGCGAAGCCTGTTGCATTTTGACTATTACCGTCAAGAGCAGCTCCAAGCTGGTCTGCTTGAAGTTGATCGATGTATGCAACACCATCAATGTAAAGGTCTTTCCACTGAGCAGCGGAAGAACCGAGGTCGCGAGTATCATCAGCATCAGGCAGAAGGTGCGCTGATCCTACAAGATTACGACGAGTAATCTTTCTGATTGTTCCACCATCTCCATCATCGATAAGAAGTGTGTCAGCATCAGCAACTCCTGTGAGTGCAGCTGTACTTGTGATATCGACATTGAATGTGATAGTATCAGTGGCCGAAGCGACAGAAGCGAGACCACTTCCACCGGCCATTGTTATTGTATTACCATCTGTAATGTTCTGAGCCGAACCGGCATCGCCTGCTACGCCGAAGTTAAAGTTCCCTTCGGTAGCAATGATTCCGGCAGAGCCAGTTCCATTAATAAGATAAAGTTTTGTATCCGCTTCAAGTCCTGTGGACGAAGAAGCATAGATAAAAGATAGACCCCTAGAGGAGCCTGAAGGTGCGGCTGTGCCAGAACCGCTAAGTTGAACGTAATCGCCAAAAATTGACGCATTACTGGCATCAAAAGGTGCAGCCATAATAATTTCCCCCTATTATGTGTTGTGCTGTGGATCTGAAAATCCACGCTAATAACTAGGGTACGGAACGCTATTATTCGCCTAAAGATTGGTGTTTTTTAGCGGTTGCTTTCTAAGGTCGCGTCTTGCAACAGAGTTTTTAAATCATTAATTTGTTTATTTTGTAAACTTATTTGATCTTGCTGTTTCTTTACACACTCTAACAAGAAGCACGTCATCTTAGAATAATCCATTGCCACGGCTTTGGAGCTTTCAAAGTAGACAAGCTCAGGCAATACTTTGCCAACCTCATCGGCAATAAATCCAATATCTTTTTTTCCTGAGTCCTTCCAGCTAAACCTTACACCTCTAAGGTCGCCTAGCTTATCCAAAGGATTCTCAAGGTCTTTTATGTTCTCTTTTAGGTCTTTTGAGGAGTAAGATAAGTATGCTGTGGCCTTTACCATTCCGCTATTATCTGATGTTTCATTTGGTAAAGTCAGGCCATGTGTTACTTCTCTTCCTCTGACATTAATACCTAAAGATCCAGTCAGTTGGAATGATCCTGTCATTGAAAGGATTGGATCTGTTGAAGAGTTATTATAGTTTAAATTGGCGGCGGCACCAAAGCTGCCACCATTATTAAACTGGAGATATGTTGAGGAGCCAGCGGGCTCAGGAGTTACTGGGAGTTGGGATACTGTGACCTTCTTGACCGCATTACTATTATCTGCATCTGCAACCAAAATCAGATCATCATCTGCAACAGTTATTCTGCTGCCATCTGATGCATCATCGATATCCACATTAAGGGTCACAGTGCCTCGTGAGCCTCCCCCACTTAATGCATCTCCTGCTGTAACGCCAGTAAGGATCACATCAGTCTTGCCAAGCCTCTTATCAATAATAAAGTCCAGCTTTGCATTTGATAGAGTTCTAGATCCTCCGCGCCTTGCTCCCATTAGTCTTTAATCTCCTGTGCGGCGAAAAATACGCCAATTGATAAAAGGCATCCAGCCAGGATACCACCTATGAACCACCAATGTGAATAACTGTTGGGGTTCTTTTTAACTAGTTCCTGAAGTCTAGTTATTTCATCATTTTTTATTTTTAAGATGGAGGTGTGTCGCCCATCTAAAGAATCATACTTAGCTTGAAGACTGCCCAGCTTTAGCGTATACTCGGAAATTAATAGCTTTTTTTGAAAGTCAAGTTCTAGCTGGTATTTCTTTTGGGCGAACTGTTTATCTAATTTTAATTTTGTTGCGGCTGTAATGTCGAACAAAATTCCTGCCCAAGGGGTTCTTTGACCTTTCCCTATAACCATCAGCCTTCCATTGAGGTTCAAGCTATCATCAGGCTCGGCTTGTCCTGCATAAGCAACTGTTGGTAGATACACCAACAAGAAGCTCAGCAAGATTGCAAGCAGCTTTATAAATCTTTTATTCTTTTTTATCTCGACCATAATCATCCTCCAGTCTTACTACATCGCTTAGTTCTGCAGTTGACACTTCAATAAGCTTTACAGGCGTATCTCCTGCTGCAAACCTATGAATCATGGTTGGTTTAATCCTGTATGATTCTCCAGGCTCTAACTCTAATATTTTATCTTCTAAGTGTAAGATTAATGTGCCTTCCAAAACAAATACGCTCTCATCTTTTACCTCGTGGTATTGTAATGATAACCTATTATGTGGATTGATATAAAGAACCTTTCCAGCATATTTCGTATTCCTGGCCCATATAAGCTCATAGCCCCAAGGCTTGTAAACAATTTCACCCGTCATAATCAACTCCAAACATTTCGCTTAAATCCTTTGCTAGATCTTCTGGACTTCCTTTATATTTCTTGACCATACTGTCTAGCTGTTTCTTTTTCTCTTTATCCAAGTTGTCTAGTGACACATCATGATCCTTGTGTAGGTTTTTCATAGTCTCCACATACTTGGAATATAATTCTTCTTTTCTTTTCATCTCTTCTTCGTGGCTTTTCTCTATGGCCTTTATTTGATCTTCATAGCTTTTCTTGTTTATATCAAGCATCTTGATTAGCTTCTTGTTGTGTGACATTCCCAATAAGCTAAAGACTGTTCCTACTAAGACCAAAACAAAAAGCACTGGTACATACCAGTGCTTTTTGATCCAGACCCAAACTTTCTTTAAGGTCATCATGGCTTTACTTACCATGCTTCCATTGGGTCGCCAAGTCAACAAGGGCTTGGGAGCCGATGTACATAACTGTGACTGCTACCCAGTCGCTGGACTCTAGTAGTCCGTATCCGGCCAATCCGGTTGCTGTAAGCCACGCAAGAAACTTGCGGCTAATAACTTTCTCTATAGTTTTATCTAAATATGCTTTAATTTTTTCCATGATTAATTCTCCTTTAATAAATAGTTAATCATCATTTTCAGAGACTGCTCGTCCTTTGAGGGCTTCCCAATCTCTTTCTGGTCTGACTTCGAGATTTCGTTTCCAGACCGAAGATAATATAGTTGGTTCAAATCCCAATGTCCTTGAGAAAGTTATTAAGGCGTTGATATCTTTGGGAAAACAACTCCCGCCAAAACCCCACTTTCCATCTGGACCTGGGACTGATAAATGTGTCTTTCCTATTCTTTCGTCGTAGAGAGCATATTCTAGCACTTTATCATAGTCAATGTTAATGTTTCCACAAATCTTTTTCATCTCGTTTGCGAAACTAACCTTGGTTGCTAGGAAAGTATTTGTAAAGTATTTTACCATCTCTGCAACAGATGACCCTGTTTTAATTGTTAAAACATTCGGGAATGCTTTCTTGAACATATTGTTGACTGCTGTTGAGGCGGGACGAGGCCCACCAATAAGAATCCTATTCTGATTTTTAAAATCATCAATATAGTTTGCTTCAGTCAAGAACTCTGGACAAAAGATAACTGACAAGTCTTGGCAATCTCTGTTTAGTTTTTCAGTTGTTCCTGGTACGACTGTGGACTTAATGATTGCAATATGGTTGCTGGAATGACTGTCTGCTTCAAAGATTGTGTCTCTGATTATTGAGAGGTCGCACGAACCATCCTTCCTCATTGGAGTAGGAAGACAAACAAAAAACATTTGCACCTTGGACATCAATTCTTCAATACTGGAACAAGTTGAGTCCTTAAATTTGTCATAAGTCTCGATCTCAAATTTATTTTTTAAACCTTCGCGGATTGCTGTTCCAACAAAACCCTGGCCTATAATTCCAATCGCTTTCAATTATCCCTCCTTTACTCTTGCGAAACCATCTTCTTCTTTGTCAATCATGATCTGTTGATCAACGACATCTTTCAAAGCATCAAGATGCGATATTAATAATACAGTTTTAAACTGTGATTTGATCATTTCTAGTAAGCGGACGAAGCCTTCCATGTTATCAGCATCTAAAGCTGTTCCAGGCTCGTCAAGTATAAAGATATCTCCTTTGGGAAGAGTTGACACATTTAACAGAGCCAAACGAATGGCCATAGCCGCAATAGTCTTTTCTGCGCCGGAACCCATTTCGATTGGCCTTGCATCAAATTTCGGATGCTTAATCAATATATCAAGTTTCTTCTCATCATTAACAAACATCACCTGGAACTCTACAATATTTGTCAAGATCTTCGCGATCTCTTCATTAATGACTGGAAGCTTCTTTTTGATGATGTCATAAGATATGCCGCCAGTATTCATACAAGACAAAAATAAATCATAAGCAGTATACTCTTCTCGCAGCTTTTCAAAGTATTCTTTGTCAGACTTGACTTGGTTCAGCTTTTGCTCTAAGTGTCCGTTTTCTTTATAGAGCCCCAACACCTCTGCTCGGCAACTTTCATGAACAGCTTCAGCTTTCTGTATTTTTGCTGCGAGTTCTTTGTGAGATCTCGTTAAACCTTCGAGGTCTTCGATGGCTTCTTTGTTCTCTTCATACTCGGCCTTCTTATTTTTTAGCTCCTCCAGTTTATGCTTAGATTTGATAAGAGACGTTTTATTTCTCTCCAGATTAATCTGATCATCATTCATGGCGGATTGTATTTTACGTCTCTTTTCTAAGACCTTCTTGTACTTGTCAAGATAATCTATGACCGCATCTGGGTTGAGTTCATCTATTTGGTTTTCCCTTTTAGTCTTGCTTATCTTCAAAGAAGACAGGGATTGCTCAACACTGCTTTTATTATCTAAGGCCGAATAGGCATCTTTAATGAACTTGCAGTGAGAAAACTCTGATCCACATGGCACATCATTTAGAAGTGCAACCTTCTTTTCATGATTATTGAACCTTATCTGGTGAACTTCGATTTCTTTTTCCAGTTCGCTCAGTTGGTCCTGGTAAAGTTGAATCTTTTCTTTTTTACTCTCAAAGCCTTCGAGGTCGAAATCATTAATAAAAGAATCCAGCTTAACAAGAAAACCTTCATTGGATTTCAAGTTTTCCTCTAAGACTTCATTATCTTTTGCAAGACTAGTCATGTGGTCTTGGCCATCTTTGAGGAGACCATTAACCTTTGCTATGTCTATGATTTCATTAGGAATAGAAGAGATCTTGGTCCCGATCTCATCATGATCTTCAGTGAGGGTCTGGATTTCTTCTTGCAATGTCTTGCATTTTCTTTCCCGATTCATGAGCTTGGTTTCAATCCTTGCAAGCTCAGTTCGAGATTCTATAATTTCAGACTCGTAATCCCTCTTCTGCATCCTTTTCAGGACAACACGAATGTCTGAAGCTTCTTCTTTTGCTTTTTTAAATTTCTTCTCGAAGATTTCAAGGTCCAAGAATTTGGCAAGAATTTCTTTTCTCTTTGTTGAGCCTTCGTTCAAATAAGCAAGAGAGTCGTTTTGCGAAGTCATTGAGGTAAACAAAAAATCCTCAAGAGTTCCAAACACTCTCCTGATGTTCTTATCTGTCTCGGATCTTTTCTCTCCTGTCAGTAAAGATTCCTGCTTTGTCGCTTTATCATACTTAAGAAACTCAACGTCAGTCTTAGCCTCAATTGTTGTATTGCCTTTTAGCTTTCTTTCGTACTTATC
>MDSV01054189.1_pt1 | contig 13868 bp, 13 predicted proteins | sample 810851 | NCBI WGS metagenome assembly MDSV01 (sample SAMN05326640, study PRJNA326480) | marine metagenome | isolation source: seawater | place: Atlantic Ocean: North East | collected 2012 | reverse complement strand
AGTTTTTGAACTTTACCAAAATAATAAGGAGGTAACGACAATTAATATTAGCCCCAAAATGTTTCAATTATTAGGGAGCATGTCTTTGTCCTCTGGTGATCCAGAAGCAGATGCACTGTTAGAAATGATTAAGGGGATTAAAAGTTTCAGGGCTTTAATAACTAGGAAAGAATTAATAAGTGACGAAATTGATTTGTGGGTAAAGCAGGAGGCTAGTGACAAGGGTCTCGATTTGATGGTGTCAATGCAAGATTCGGATACTGATGTAAGTGTATATGTGAAGGAAGGTAAAACGGATGGTGAACTTGAAAGTCTTATGATGTTTTCAAAAGGGGTGCCTAATGCCATTCCAAAAGCCGGATTCCAGGGTAAAAATATAGAAGCTGTGGTTTTATTGATTGAAGGGAAAATCGAAATTAATAATATATCCAAATTGATAACTAAAATGAATTTACCAGGAGGTGATCAATTGAAAAGGTCAGGGATTTAGACCATGTTTTATTAGGCGATTCCAGTATAGTTGGAAGGAGTTATTTCTTTGAGTTCTTGTTTTATTTCATCCTCTAACTCAAGACTTTCTATAAATTCGTGTATGATTTTTTTATTAATTACCCCATGAGTTCTGGTTAATTCCTTAAGTGCTTCATAAGGGTTGGGAAATTTTTCCCTCCGCAAAATGGTCTGAATGGCCTCAGCTATTATAGACCAATTTTTATTTAAGTCGGCATCGATTTTAACAGGGTTGACATTCAATTTTTTTACACCTTTGAGCATTGATTTTAAGGCGATTAACATATGTCCAAAGGGAACACCTAAATTTCTCAATACGGTGCTGTCAGTCAAATCTCTTTGCAACCTCGAGATGGGCAGTTTTGTGGAAAAGAAATTTAGAAGGGCATTAGCTATTCCTAAATTCCCCTCAGCATTTTCAAAATCGATAGGGTTGACCTTGTGTGGCATTGCAGAAGAACCTACCTCGTCTTCTTGTATAATTTGTTTGAAATAATCCATAGATATATAAGTCCAAATGTCTCTGTTAAAGTCGATAAAAATGGTATTGATCCTTTTGAGTGCATCACAAAGTGCGGCAATGCTGTCATAGTGTTCAATTTGAGTTGTGGGAAATGAGTAATCGAGTCCCAATATTTCTTCGACAAATTTTTTCGCAAAATTTTTCCAATTGATCTCGGAGTATGCTACTTGATGGGCATTAAAGTTGCCGGTAGCCCCAGCAAATTTTGCAGCGTTTTGCACTTTTATTAAACAGACCTTTTGTATTTCCAATCGATGTGAAAAAACCGCAATCTCCTTGCCAAGTAGGGTAGGTGAGGCTGGTTGACCATGTGTTCTGGACAACATTGGAATATTGGAGCATGCTTCCGAGAGTTCCGATAAGGCTTCTAGAACTTCTTCTAAATGAGGAAGGTATACTTTGTGAAGGGCTTCCTTAATAGACAAAGGAATGGCAGTATTATTTATGTCTTGGGAGGTCAATCCAAAATGGATAAACTCTTTGTCTTTACCTAAATCTAATTTGTCGAATTCTTTTTTGATAAAGTATTCAATAGCTTTGACATCGTGATTGGTGGTTTTTTCAATTTCCTTTATTTCTTTGGCGTCCTCCTCTGAAAAATGTTTATAAATACTTCGTAAATCTTTATAAATACTTGGGTTCAGGTGCCCCAGTTGGGGGAGTGGAATTTCACAGAGTGCAATAAAATACTCAATTTCGATCCTCACCCTGTATTGGATCAAAGCTTCTTCAGAAAAATAATTGGATAAACTTTTGACCTTCCCACGATATCGACCGTCTATCGGAGAAATTGCATTTAATGGACTAAGTTTCATATTGCTGTTAATAGTAACAAAGATAAAGCTTCTTCTCTTAAAGTAAGTTCAAAATTCATTAGATTTCTCTTACGAAGGATCTAAATACGTTTCTTAATACTATGGGCTTTTTTTCAAAATATGCTTGTATTTACTTTTTTCAATCTTTTGCTATAAAGCATCTTCTAAAAAACTTTAAAATCAGAGTAAAGACATTTTTATTTATCAATAGCGTTTATTTAAATATCCAAGTAGCAGGAATGTTTTCTCATTTCTCTTAGCGAGTTGATGGTAGTTTTAGTTATGAAGAGAAGTATTTGGTGATTTTGTTTATAAGGACAGTGATGTGGTCACTATCTACAATAATGGAATAATGTGTCAATATCAGGTCTTTTATATCCATTTTTTTAGAATTGTAAAACACGGTATTCTTCATAACACCCGCTAATTGCCTCTAGAATTTGAAGATCATTAGATTCCTTGATAAAAACATCCGAATAATTGCAGTTTCGGAGAATCTCATCGAGATCAAGAGGATTAAGATTTAACAATTGGTTGATGATTTCACGATCAAATTTTGAAGCCAAAAGATTTTTAAGTTCATCACTTTCCCTCATTTTCTTTAATTTTTGCATTTGAACTCCTTTTTTACCAAAAAGGTTATGCAAAAAATCAGCTGGATTAAAAAGTGCAGCAAAAGTTTTAGAAATTGCATTAGGGTTCCTATTTCCTCCTTCGTATCCCGAACTTGGTAAACCTTGTATCCTGTACCTACCGGAAGAATTGATGGGTGCATTTCTGACATCAATATCTAAATAACCAGTCAATTGATAGGGCCGTAAGATGATTTCTTCGAGTGCATAGGCCAATTGTGTGATTCGAAACTTGGAATTTCCAAACTTTATCATGTCTTTGGTAACAGCAACTTTAAGTGATTTATAACCCAAATATGAGAAATAAATGGTGTCGTTGGGTTGGGCACGAATTTCAAACCCCCCTTTTTTGTCAGTAGTTGTCCCCTCTACCATATTGAGGTTAAGTACATGAACACTCTCCATTGGGAATCCTGTTGTATCATTTTCTACTATACCATTAAGGTATTGTATTTGCTCTTGGCCCATTATCACCACTCCATAAATTAAGAATAAAATTAGATTGAGCCGTTTTGTCATCTTTCTAAATACATTGGTTTTATAAAGATTAAAATTAATAAATTAGAGATCAAATCGAATTTTAACTTTTCAGAAATTCTACCAATTTTTGAAAAGCTCTGGAACGGTGACTGATTTTAATTTTTTCAGAGAGTGTTAATTGAGAAAATGTGAGCGTCTCTTTTTCGGGTATAAAAATGGGATCATAGCCAAAACCATTCTGACCAAGTGGTGTTTCTGAAATCTTCCCCTTTATGATGCCTTCAAAAAGATATTCAGTTTTATTGTAAACCATTGCAATTACTGTTCTGAATTGAGCTTCACGATTATTCAGTCCCTGTAATTCATGAAGTATTTTATTAGTGTTGTCCTCTGATTTTTTCTGATTTCCAGCATATCGAGCTGAATATACACCTGGTTTTCCTCCAAGAGCATATACTTCCAATCCACTATCGTCGGCAAAACAATTTTCTTTAAAGGCATTGAAAATAGTCCTGGCTTTGATCAATGCATTTTCCTCCAATGTTGACCCCGATTCTTCAATTTTGGCATCGTACTTTAAGTCTGTTAAACTTTTGACTAAATAGCCTGGGGGTAAAAGTTTATTGATTTCTTTTACTTTATTTTCGTTGTGGGTTGCAAAGATTAGTTCCATTAATAATATTTGTGATGATAGGGTTCATTGCTTAACAGCTTGTTGTCTAGTAAAATTGTTCCAGAAAAAAAACCGAACCATTTGATGTGAAAATGTGAAGCTAGATAATGTACTTTTTTTTGTTCTATGTTATAGATTTACTCAGAAAAATTATATGGTACCTCTGTGACTAAAACTATGCTTTTATTTGAGTTGCATCAATTTTCCAATGAATTGTCTTTTTCATCAACAAGGATAATAAGATCTTCTGTTTTAAATTTTTGAATAATAAACTATTTCTCTTTTTATTTTAAAAGGTTTTTCATCATTTCCCATTGTTTTTTAAAAGAGATAATTTGAATATCTAAAGGGTCATTTCTGATGACTAGTTTGGCGCAGTCTTCCAATAACCAAATCATTTTAGAGTCTTTTATTCCTCCAACTAAAACCAGTAGCATATCCATATCTCAAATTTACAAATACAAACAGATTTGTTTTATATTTGATTAAAGGAAACTTTTTTGAAAGAAAAATTAAAAACAATTCCCGCTGTCAAAAATCTAGTTGGTTTTTTAGAGGCGCTTAAAATTCCTGGATTCGTTGGTTTTTCATTTTACGATCTCACAGAAATGTACATTTCAGGAATTGTAAAAGGAGCTTTGTCTTCTCGTGCAGGAAGCATTTCTTTCAGTTTTTTTATGGCGCTTTTTCCTTTTTTACTTTTTATTTTAAACTTGATTGCTTTTATTCCCATTGATAATTTTGATGCTGTCCTTTTTAATTTTATAGAGCTTTTATTGCCTCAGGAAAGTCAAATTTTTTTTACTGATATCTTTAATGACATAAGACAAAAACAGCGAGCTGGGCTCCTCTCCTCGGTGTTTTTACTTTCCGTTTTTCTTACAGCCAACGGGGTAAGTTCTATTTTTTCGAGTTTTGAAGGATCTTATCACGTCGAACTGTCGCGTTCATTTATTCGTCAATATTTGTATTCTATGATGGTTGGTGTTTTACTTGCTTTATTGCTCTTGTTTGGTGTAATGGCATTTGTTTTTTTCGAATTTTTTATTTTAAGCAATCTTCATGAATTGATTCCCAGCGAGATTAATTGGATCAGAATAGGACAATTATTTTTTTATACCATTCTAATATATATTACGGTAGCAATATTATACTATTTTGGAACCATAGAGGGTAAAAAAACACACTTTTTCTCTCCCGGTGCTTTAATGAGTTGTCTGTTGATTCTTCTGACAACCTATTTATTCGGGATTTACATTGAAAATTTTTCAACATACAACCAGCTTTATGGTTCCATAGGTGCATTATTGATTTTTTTGTTTTACATATGGCTCAATTCAAGCTTATTACTCCTTGGTTTTGAATTAAATGCAACTCTCAATCGACTCAAAAACTCTGAGAAAGAGAGCTCATGATAATGAGCAAAAGTTGTATTTTTAAAAAATGCAGTATTTCGCTGATGTTATTCTTCCCTTATCACTAAATAAACCCTTCACATATGCAGTTAGGTATGAGGATTATACTGTTTTAAAACCAGGTTTTCGTGTAGCTGTTTCTTTTGGTAAATCAAAAGTTTATTCTGCTGTTGTGTTAAAACTCCATTGCAAAGTACCCCAAAGGTATACGCCTAAATTTATTGAACTGATTCTAGATAAATCCCCCTCTGTGACAACAAAACAGCTTGAGTTTTGGCATTGGATGTCGGATTACTACCAGAGTAAACTTGGAGATATTCTTCGCGCTTCATTGCCCACAACTTTTTTACTAGAGAGCGAGACAGTTGTTGTTAAAAAAGAAATTTCAAAAGAAGACAAAAACTCACTCAGTGATGATGCTTTTTTGGTATATGAAGCTTTGGAAATCAAAGCTTTAAGTATAAAGGAGATTATTGAAATTTTGGGAAAGAAAAGTGTGTTGGGACTTCTACAGGATTTGTTTTCCAAAGGATTAGTGGACATCCACCAAAAATTGACTGAAAAATATAAACCTAAACTTATACGACATGTTCGATTGTCCCAATCGATTTTGGAAACTCAAAATTTAGAGCAGGTTTTTGATTCACTAAAAAATGCTCCAAAACAAAAGGAATTAATTATGGGGGTTATTGATAAAAACCCCCATGGAGATGAATGGAGAAATTCCAAGGATCTACTTAATAAAACTAGTTCTACGTCTTCTGTATTGAGGTCTCTCATTACTAAAGGTTTGTTGGAAGAAAAATCTTTTCAGGTGGATCGCCTGTTATATGATTTTAAAAAAAGAGAGTTAGAAAGGACTCTATCTAATGCACAGCAGAAGGTATTCAACCAAATCACCAATTACTTCGAAAAAAAAGCTGTTGTATTATTTCAAGGGGTGACAGGTTCGGGGAAAACAGAAGTTTATGTTGAGTTGATTTCTGATGTCATAGCGAAAGGAAAACAGGTTTTATATCTCTTGCCGGAAATTTCATTGACGCCACAAATGGTGCAACGATTACAAGAAAGTTTTGGAAGTGAGGTAACCGTATATCACTCCAAATTTTCTATTCATGAGCGGACAGAGGTCTGGAACAATATTCTTGAAAATAATGCCAAAGCCAAAATTATTGTTGGAACCCGTTCTGCTCTTTTTCTTCCATTTCATCATTTAGGTTTAGTGGTTGTTGATGAGGAACATGAATTATCTTTCAAACAATTTGATCCTTCTCCTCGTTACCATGCCAGAGATAGTGCAATAGTATTGGCTGGAATTCATCAGGCCAAAGTTTTATTGGGTTCAGCTACACCTTCTATAGAAAGCTCATTTAATCAGGTGTCTGGAAAATACGGCTGGGTTCAACTCCATGAAAGGTATGGTAAGGTAGAATTGCCGAAGATTGTTACTATCGATTTAAAGTCAGCCTATAAAAAAAAGGAGGTTAAGGGAGTTTTTTCCCAAATTTTGATTCAAGAGATGGAACGAACACTGGCTATGGATAAGCAAATTATATTATTTCAGAATCAAAGGGGTTACGCCCCCTTAATGGAGTGTTTAGACTGCGGTCATATGCCCAACTGTCACCAGTGTGATGTAACTCTAACCTATCATCAGTATACAGATCAACTAAAATGTCACTATTGTGGTTATCAGATTGCTATTCCTGAAAAGTGTCATGCTTGTGGTTTGCCTAACCTCTCAACTAAGGGAATGGGAACGCAGCAAATACAGGAACAAGTGGCTGTTCTATTTCCAGAAGTCAGAGTGGCCAGGATGGATTGGGATACCACTAGAGGGAAATGGGCTTTCGATAAATTAATTCATTCTTTTGCTACTCAAGAAGTGAAAATTTTAGTGGGGACTCAAATGATTGTTAAAGGGTTAGATTTTGAGAATGTCCATTTGGTGGGAGTTTTGAATGCTGATCATCTGATTAATTTCCCTGATTTCAGGGCCCACGAAAGGACCTATCAAATGCTAAGTCAGGTTGCCGGTAGAGCCGGAAGAAAAGAATTAAGGGGAAAAGTTTTGATTCAAACATACCGACCTAATCACCCAATCATTAAACAAGTGATTGAAGGAAATTATGGTCAGATGTTAAATAATCAATTGGAAGAAAGAAAAGAATATCATTATCCCCCATACACTAGACTAATAAGAATAGTGGTTAACCACAGTGATATGGAAATTGTAAAAAAGGCAAGTAATTGGATTGCTAATGTATTGCTTCAATCAGACTATGGTCAAATATTAGGCCCTGTTTTTCCATCTATAGCTCGACTGCGGAATAGATATAGAATGCAAATTTTGGTGAAAATTTCCAATGATGAGTCTCGGAGTCTTGTAAAACAAATCATTAAAAGAACATTGGATCGTTTTGAGTCAATTGCAATATTTAGATCCTGTAAAGTTATTCTAGACGTTGATCCCTATTGAAAATTGATAAAATTATCTTTGAAATCTCCTTTTTGTTTTCGGCTTAGTGGTAGTAATTTTCCATCAGTATTAACATTTCTGGTTGTGTAATTGATTACTTTTTTGAGATTGACAATATAGGATTTATGAATTCTGAAAAACTGGTTTTTAGGAAGTTTATTTAAAAAAGATTTCATAGTTGACAGCACCAAGTAGTTTTTGTTTTTGGTCACTACCTTCACATAATCCCCCATGGCTTCCACCCATCTAATATTGTTTATCTGAACCTTTTCAGACTTAAAATTACATTTGAAATGAATCATATGGATGTTCTTTTTACAAATTACTTTTAGAGATTCTATTTTGTGGGCTACTCGTTCAATCGAGCTTCTGAAACGATCTTTACTCACGGGCTTGAGTAAACAATCTATAAAACCCACTTCATAGGACTTGATGGCGTCCATTGGAGTTTTGGTAAGAAGGATAATTTCAATATCATCTTTGAGTTGATCCACAAATTCAAAAACGTTGAAAACAGGTAGATCTGAGGAAATAACAACAAAATCAACAGAATTATAATTCAGATACTCTTTGGCATTAACAGAATCAGAAAATTCAGCATTTAGAATAATTTCTGGAAAATGTTTTAAAACTTGAAGGAAGAGGAGACGATCAACTGGATTGGGGTCAATTAATATGTAGTTTAGTTTCAAAATGGGGCTAAATGATTTACTATATCTAATCAAATCTAAAAAAATATTTCTTAAAAAACAATGATTCTCTTGGTGTAATTTAATGATTCACCTATTTTTGCAATTCCTTAAAATAATTATATATGAACCATTATGAAACTGTCTTCATTTTAAATCCCGTTCTGTCTGAGAAGCAGATAGAGGAGGCAGTCAAAAAGTACGAGACACTTTTGAAATCTCAAAAGTGTAAAATTATTAACAAAGAAGATTGGGGGCTTAAGAAGCTTGCATTCTCTATCCAAAATAAAAACAGTGGTTTTTACCATTTATTTCAGTTCGAAGGTGAGGGTGGAATAATAAATTCTTTAGAAGTTGAATTTCGTAGAGACGAAAGAATAATGCGTTCTTTAACTGTTAAACTTGATGTTTACGCTCAGCAGTGGGCTGATAAAAGAAGAAAAAAAAATCAATCTAAAGTTAAAGCTTAATTAAGATGTCAAAAATTGATGAACAATCCAGTGGTAAAAAAGAAGGGGAAATCCGATATCTAACACCACTTAATATAGACACCAATACCAAAAAGAAATATTGTAGATTCAAAAGATCAGGCATTAAGTATATAGATTATAAAGACCCTGATTTTCTTTTAAAATTTGTAAACGAACAAGGCAAAATTTTACCTAGACGTCTTACTGGAACTTCTCTTAAATACCAAAGAAAAATTTCAGTAGCAGTCAAAAGAGCACGCCATTTGGCATTGATGCCTTATGTAGGTGATCTTCTCAAATAAAATCTATAAGTCATGCAAGTTATATTGAAAGAAAACGTTGAAAATCTTGGCTTTAAGGATGATTTGGTAAAAGTCAAAAACGGATATGGGAGAAATTATCTTATCCCACATGGAAAGGCTGTTTTGGCCACAACTTCATCCAAAAAAGTATTAGCAGAAAACTTAAGGCAAAAAGCTTTCAAAGAAAAAAAGATCATTGATGACGCTATGGCTTTGGGAGAAAAGATTATGACTCTTGTACTCAAAATCCCTTCTAAGGTTGGTATTGGAGATAAATTATTTGGTTCCGTCTCTGCTCCAGATTTAGTAAAAGCTTTTGAAGCAAATGGACATGAAATTAAAAAAAACGCCATAGCTATCCCTGGAAAAAATATTAAGCGTTTGGGAAGTTATGAGGCAAAAATTAGACTTCATAGAGAGGTTTCTATTCAATTTCCTTTCGAAATCATTCCAGAGAAAAGATAAGTTTCTTAAAATTTTAAAACCCATCTTGTGAGGTTTTTTTAGCTTTCATAAAATATTCCCGATTGATGAAGGAACAATTTGAAACCCTTCATGAGGATTTTTCACTATTTTAACCACTCAATCTATAGATAAAAATCAATGGGATCAAATCAAAACTGAAAACCTTATACTCACAGATGAACTATTAAATCTTTTTAGTGATATAGTATGGGATCAATCTCTTGAAAAAATTACTTACCTCGAAAACAGAAGTGATTCTCATTTGTTTTTATTCAAACGTAAAAATGTTTCTATTGATTTAATTTTAATAAGGTTAGAGGATGATTGTCCATCACTTATGAGGAAGGATTATAAGCAATGGTTGTCGAATAATTTGTTAAATCGAAGGGTCATCATTTTTGAATCTAGTCGGTCATTCCAAGAGAATTTTATAGAGTAAAAGTTTAAATTGATTAATCATGGTGCTTTTGTTTCAGATGGAGAAACCTTTGAATACTTAAAAAGTTTTCTTTTAAAATAATTAGAATTGTCCCATCTTTGCTATATACCATGTGTATATGTCAAGTGTAAAACCAACTATTCCAAAAGGTACTCGTGATTTTTCTCCAGCGGTTTTATCAAAGAGAAATTTTTTGAAAGCCAAGCTTATAGCTGCCTTTGAAAGCTTTGGATTTCAACCAATAGAAACTCCAGCTTTTGAGCGCTCTGAGACTTTATTGGGTAAATATGGTGAGGAGGGAGATCGCTTGATTTTTAAAATATTAAATTCCGGAGAAAAGTTAAAAAATGCTGATTTTGAGGCATTTAAAAAAGGGAAATTGGGAAAGTTTTCTGATTCGCTTTCTCAAAAAGCACTTCGTTATGACCTCACCGTTCCATTTGCACGCTACGTTGCTCAATATCAAAATGACATAGTATTTCCTTTTCGAAGGTATCAAATACAAACGGTTTGGCGAGCCGATCGCCCTCAGTACGGTAGATTTCAAGAATTTTTACAATGCGATGCTGATGTGTTGGGTGAACCTTCACTTTGGCAAGAGGTCGAAGGAGTTTTGCTCTATGATCGTTTATTTTCAAACCTTGATCTGAAAGGTGTTCAAATTCATCTCAACCATCGAAAAATACTTGAAGGTATTGCTCACTTAATTGGTGCAGAATCTCAATTGATTAATTTTACAGTGGCACTGGATAAGCTGAGTAAAATTGGTATAGATGGGGTTGTCAATGAACTCCGATCCAAAGGATTTAAAGATGATGCCATCGAGCGTTTGCAACCATTTCTCTCTTTAAAAGGTGATTTTAAAACCAAATTACTAACGATTACCGAAGCTTTGGAGGGAATTGAAAGTGCAAAAGATGGGGTTAAGGAATTAAAATTTATTTATAAGCAATTGAATCGACAATCTCTAAATGCAGTGTCGCTTAAACTTGATATTACCTTGGCAAGAGGCTTGAATTACTATACCGGCCTTATACTTGAAGTTATGCCGCCGGGTGGAATTCAAATTGGTTCTATAGGAGGAGGGGGCAGGTACGATAAGCTTACAGATTTGTTTGGACTTAAGAATACTAGTGGATTTGGAATCTCTTTTGGATTTGATCGCATATTCTTGGTTTTAGAGGAATTGAATTTATTTCCAACTCCAGTCGACCATATGACCAAACTTCTGTTTTTGAATTTTGGAGATGATTCGGCCAGTTTTTGTTTTGATCAACTTACAAAACTTAGAGATCTAAAATTTCCTTGTGAACTTTACCCAAAACCCGTTAAATTAAAAAAACAGTTGAATTATGCTAATCAATGTTCGATTCCTCATGTTTTGATCCTAGGGTCGGAAGAAATACAAAAACAAGTTTTTGTATTGAAAAATATGGTGAGTGGAACTCAGAAAGAACATCCAATTGAACAGATGTTAGAAGTTTTACAGAAATTGAATTAGTTGATTTCTTGCATAGTTGGCCTTTGATATTTTTCAAAAGGTTGTTTAAGCAGACTTCCAATTTGAGTGTTTTTTGCTGCATCGGGAAAAACATCAACCCCATAAATAATCTTTTCCCTTTCAAAATAGCTGAAGGTTCCTAATAGCCTATCCCAAATGGAAAAAATATTACCATAATTAGTATCGGTGTAAGGCAAACGGTAGTGGTGGTGAATTTTATGCATGTCTGGAGAAATCAAAAAATAACTAATCCACCGATCTACCTTTTTGGGTAATTTAATATTTGCGTGATTGAACTGTGAAGATACTACTGAAAAGGCTTGGTAGAGCATGATAATCCCAATTGAAGTTCCCAAGAGAAAAACGCCCAATAGGGTAAATAAAAATCTCACTATACTTTCAAGTGGGTGATGTCTATTTGCAGTAGTTGTGTCTACATTGGGGTCACTATGGTGAACAAGATGAATCATCCATAAGGGTTTGATTCGATGTTCGATATAGTGGGGGAGATAAGCACCAACAAAATCCAAAAGCAAAATACCTAAAATCACTTCAACCCAAAGCGGTAAATTAGAAATCCATTGTAAAATTCCAAAATTATTTTTGAGTGTCCAATCTGATATATTTAAAAGTAAAAAAGCCATTAATAAATTTATGAGAATAGTAGTGATGGTAAAAAAGAAATTAGGAAGGGCATGTCGCCACTTTTTATAGGTGAATTGAACCAATGGAAAGAGCCCCTCTAAAAACCAAAAAAAACTGATCCCCCCAACAATAATAAAACTGCGGTGTAATGAAGGAATGTTTTCAAAATAATTGATGATTTCGTTCATTCAATTGCTTTTTAATGTAAAGCTAATTATTTTTTTAAACATTATGGATGGGTACTCAACAGAGACGAGTATTATGTTTTTTTTAAAATAAATTATTCCTCAGCGCTGACTTCATTTTCGGTTTTTTCGGAAACTTCACCAATGTTAAACCGGATTGCTAATTCATGTCCATTTAGTTTAAGACCCGATAGTGTAGAGCTTCTATAAGTATCATATGCATAACCAATGTTTATGTTTTCTCCCAAATCTACGGATGCGAGAAATGAGAAAACAGAACCTGATTTAAATGAAATTCCAAAATCAAATTTATTGAGATATGAAACCCAACTACTAAAATCAATTGCATTGGGAAGTCCTTTTCCTTTTCTGTACATTAGATTTGGTATGATTGCAAAATCTTCGCTGATTTTGAAGTGCGCTCCCCCGGCAAGGTATATATGAATCCTATCTCTAGATTGAATTTCAATATCTTCATCCCTTTTTGTGTTGAATAACCTAGGCATTGAACCGGACAACCAAACTCCACCCATTTTAAACAAAAAACCTACACCCATATTGGGGTTAAATCTACTCAAAGACTTTTGTGCTGGATCAGGAATTCCAGAAAAACCAATTAGAGGTGTTGGGTCAGCACTGTATGAATTTCCACCTCCTTTTATCCCTAAAAATATAGCACCATCGTTACTTAAAGTGAGTTTGTAAGAAAAATCAATGGTTAACATAGTTTGATTTTCTATAAAAATCTTGTCAGAAATGACGGAGATTCCAAGTCCCACGTTATTGCTTCTCGAAATTGAATATGAGAGTCCAGTTGTTTTTGGACTGTCTTTAATGGTATTCCATTGATTTCGAGATGTAAGTGAAAAGACATGACTTCCTTCAGATCCAGCATAAGCAGGATTAATTAAATTCATATTGAAATTGTAAAGGGATAAGTATCCATCTTGTTGCCCAAGTAGTATTATAGGGAATAAATAAAACAGAAAACGTAAAATCATTTATTATCTAGCTAAATAGATAATACCTTGATAATCAGGATTACCATTCCTATTAAAATCGATTAAATAATAATAACTCCCTTCAGGTAGATCTTCATTATTGAATTGTCCTGTCCAATTATTTTGGTAATTTGCCTGATTAAAGATCAATTGACCTGATCTAGAATAAATCCAGACTTCATTGTCAGGGTATCTATTAAATGATTCATCTGCCCACTGGTCGTTTATTCCGTCTCCATTAGGTGAGAAAAAGTCTGTTATTGTAAGACCAATTGATGCAAAGTCTTCACACTGGCTGGCTGGATTACTTGGATCAACCCCACAACTGATTTCATCAATATTTGCAAATCCATCACCGTCACTGTCGTTATATGGATTACAGTTTTCAGCATCTTTCTCAATCAGGCTTTTGGCATTAAGGATAATTGTCTTGTCCAAATCCGACTTGGACATCTCCGGGAAAACCGATCGGCGCAGCTCACGCTCAATTTCCTCGCCATCAATACATAAGTCCAGCTTGAGGGAAGCAAACTCGATGCGCTTGCGCAAGTCCGTGCCATCCCAGAGAAAAGTCGACCCATCAAGGTTACGCACCAGGATGAGGGCATCCTGGTTCGGGTCCTCCTCCACCTTGGCCTCCGCTT
>MDSV01178856.1_pt1 | contig 13869 bp, 15 predicted proteins | sample 810851 | NCBI WGS metagenome assembly MDSV01 (sample SAMN05326640, study PRJNA326480) | marine metagenome | isolation source: seawater | place: Atlantic Ocean: North East | collected 2012 | reverse complement strand
TAAATTCATTTTAGGATATTTCTTTAAATGCTTTAATGTATGTAATGGTTTCCAACATGGTCTCATACCAATATTTGATAAGTTGCCCTTTTTAATTATAGAATTCTTATCTTTTTTTAATTTATTTCCTAAAACGATTGTTTGTAACCAATAATTACTTTTGCAATTTCTTGGCTCCTGTAATATTTTTATCTCTTTATCATCTTTAAAATGCTTTTTATAATTTCTAAATATTTTTCTTTTGTTGCTAATCATTTTCTTTAATTTTTTAAGTTGAGCCAAACCTAATGCAGCATTAATATTAGGTAATCTAAAATTATAACCAGTCTCATCAAAAATGTATTCCCACTTATGAACTAATTTTGCTGTAGTTGTAAGATGTTTTGCTCTTTTAGCTAAATATTTAGAATTGGTTAAAAGAACTCCACCTCCACCTGTTGTAATAGTTTTATTTCCGTTAAAACTTATAATTCCAAAGTCTCCGAAAGTACCTAAATGTTTTTTTTTATAAAACGATCCTAAAGCTTCTGCGGCGTCTTCAATGATTTTTAATCTATATCTTTTCGATATTCTTTTTAATTGAGAAATTTCAGCAGAGTGACCAAACACATGAACAATTATGATTGCTTTAATAAATCTTTTAGTCTTTTTATTAAAACAAAGATTTTTTTTTATTACGCAATTATTTTGCAAATATTTCTCAAGTTTAAATGGATCAATTCCAAAAGAATTTAATTCTGAGTCAACAAAATTTGGTATTGCATTATTATAAATTATTGAATTTACAGTCCCAATAAATGTTATACTCGGGACTAAAACTTCATCATTAACTTTAACATTAGATAGCTTTAAAGCGATTTGGAGAGCTGAAGTACCATTTACAACAGCAATAGCATGTTTAGACCTAGTTAAATTTTTAATTTTTTTTTCAAATTCATTAACAAATCTTCCTACGGATGAAACATAACCTTCTTTCAAGCATAAATTTAAAAATAATTTCTCATACTTACTAAATGTTGGTTCATGTAATGGTAAAAATTTTTGAGGGTAGTTAAGAGCTCTACACAATTTATCAACAACATAATCTGAGTTTAAAATGACTTTTCTAGTTGATTTCATAATTTCCATATAATTTCTTTTCTTCAAAATTATTTTTTTTAATAAATTTGATTAAATCATCAATTTCATCTTTTACATTATGTTTAATTTGAAAATTTATATTAGATAATTTTTTGAAATTAACTTTGTAATTTCTTGGGTCAACGTCTCCTTCTTTAAACTTGATTTTTGAACCATCAATCTTTTTTGCTAATAATTCTGCAATTTGTCTTTTGGTAAAATTATTAGCGTCACTACCAGCATTAAAAACTTCAAACCTAAAGTTATTTTTTTGATCTTCTAAAATTTTTAATATTAACCTTGAAAAATCATTTACATGACAATATGGTCTCCATGTATCTGGATCATAAACCAATAACTCATTTCCTTTTAAAAGTTCGTAAGCAAATTCATTTATAGTAAGATCAAATCTCATTCTTGGAGATGCTCCAAATGCTGTAGCAAATCTTAATATTACTGGATCAAAATTAATTTTTTCCTCCTTAAGGGATAAAATAAAATTCTCAATTTCTACTTTGGCTTTTGCATAAAGGGATAGAGGATTTAATGGAAAATTTTCATCTGCTATTTCGCTATCAGAAATCAAACCATAATTTGAACAAGTTGAGATAAATATCAACTTATTGAAAGAGTGCTTTTTAAGTATGTTTATACAATTTTTAACACCTTTTACATTTATTTTGTTATGTAATTCAGGATATTTTTTTGTTATCGGATCACCAACTAGTCCACCCAAGATAATAACATCAGTAATATCTTTCATTAGATTTTGATAAATGTTTTCGGAACACATATCTCCATTAACTAATGAAAAATTTTGTAATTCTTGTAATTCCTTTACTGCGCTTAAATTGTCATAAATAAAGTTATCAAGGACTTTTACCTTGTGCCCACTATTTAATAAAAACTTTGATACTACTGTCCCGATATATCCACCACCTCCAATTATCAAAATATTTTTCATTTTATTTTTTTTTTCTTAATTTTATATTTTGCAAAAAGAAGTTCTTCGGGATAATCAATGTCTATTGCATAATCATCATTATTTTTTATAAAACTCGTTTTACCTTTTACTATTAAAGATTTATACTTTTTAATAAAATCAATAGAATTTATATAAATTGATCCATCAATAAAAAAGAAATCTAATTTATAATTTTGTGATAATGAAATTTTTCTCTTTGGTTCAGATAAATATTTCCATTTTTTATTTTTAATTTGAACACACTCGTATGGATGCTCTCTCATGATAGAGATGGATGCCAAACTATCTAATCTTTTTTTTTTAAAAAAATTCAAAGATTTTTTGATATCAAAATAAGTGCGTAAAGGTGAAGTAGGTTGAAGTAAAATTATATACTTGTATTTTTCAATTTTATTTTTGGATAAATGATTCAAGAAATCTAATATTACATCAATCATTGCCGAATTGTCTTTAGAATATTTTTTTGGTCTTTTATAAACATTAAAAAAACCTTTTTTGATGCAATGATTTTTAATTAAATTATTGTCTGTTGAGATAACTGTATCAATGTTCTTAAACTTCTCACAAACATTTAAAGTATAATCAATTAAGGGTTTTCTATTAATCTTAATCAAATTCTTATTTTTTATTCTTTTAGAACCTCCTCTAGCAGGTATTAAAAATAAATAACTCATCTGTATTTAATAATTTTTAGGGATAATTCTTGATATTGTTTAATAGATTTATTTTTTAAAATAGGGATTGCTATACAATTATTAAGTATTTCAAAACTCTTTTTCGATCTTTTAACTTGTTTTTTTGGTAATGCATGATCCCAAAAATAACTACAATGCCACTCCATAGCATCAGGTAAATTTTTTGTACCAAATTTCATTTCATTAAGAGCATTTATTATTTTAATTCTTTTTTTTTTATTTTTTTGAATTAATATAAATGCATCATGAATACATTTGCTTCTTTCTGGAATCTTTCTTATAGAAAAATGAGCCCCTAGAGTTTTTTGTAAAACGTCATATCTCCTAATATTAGAAGTAATCATTTTTTTTAATTTACCTAACTGAACTGTTGCGATTGCTCCCTGTAATTCTGTCATTCTATAATTAAAACCAAAAATTTTTCTTGTATCTCTCCCTCTTGGGAATTTTTTATTATTTTGGTGACCATGATCATGAAATTCTCTTACGTAGTTAGCATGTTTTTTGTTGTCAGTTAAAATCATACCCCCTTCTCCGGATGTAATTATTTTTCCATGATCAAAACTAAATACTCCGATGTCTCCAATAGTTCCAAGAAACTTATTTTTATACTTTCCACCTACAGCTTCACAATTATCCTCTAGTATCGGAATTTTAAATTTTTTAGAATAACGTATAATCTTAGTCATTTCACATGGCACTCCAAGCATATGCACAGGTATGATTGCTTTTGTTTTATTATTGACTAATCTCGGAATTTCCTCTGGATCCATATTTAAAGTTTTGTCAATGTTAGCTATAATGGGTTTAGCTCCACAGTCTAGTATTGCTTCTATAGTAGCAATAAAATTGAATGATTGTGTTATGACCTCGTCACCAGCCTTAACCCCAAGTGATTTTAAAGCAATTTTAATAGCAGCTGTTCCTGAAGAAACCGCCAAACAATTTTTAGATTTGAAATATTTATTTGAAAACTTCTCAAAATCTCTAACATAATAGTTTTTTCGGATTTTATCGAAGCCATGAGCTATCAATGTTCCACCCTCATAAAATATTTTTTTAACAACATTTAATTCTTTTTTATCAATCCATTCAAATCCGGGCATCTATAATCTTTCTACAATTTGTTTTTTTAAACTTTTCTCATAATTATTTCTTTTGTTATGCAAAATTTTTGAACCGTGTGGAATAAATCTTATAGTAATACCTCTTCGACTTATGTTACTATTATTTTTTTTACTACCGTGGACTACTAAAGAATTATGGATTATACAATCTCCAGGATTTAACTTTGGAATAGTTTTTTTACAATTTTTTAACTTCTTAAAGGACTTAACTGTTTGAGAACTTCCTGGTGCAAATGAAGGTTTGTGATTTAAAAGACCTAATTTGTGACTTCCTTCAAAATAATATACACCTCCATTTCTTTTATTTGCTTTGTCTAAAGATATCCAAACAGTAATACCTTTATCATTGTTTACACACCAATAAAAATTATCTTGGTGAGGAGGAGACTCTAGACCATATTTTGGAGGTTTAGCAAAATATTCAGAACCAAAATTCTTTACTTTAGATCCAATAATATTATCTAAGAAATATTTTTTTTTAAATTTATTTCTTAAATTTTTAGTCCATATCCACTTGTCTAGATCATGAATAGAATTTACAGTATTATTTTTGGTAAAATTAATTTTTCTATTTTTTTGTGGTTTGTATTTTTTTGCATAAATTTCTAAGCTTTTTGAGCAGTTTTTTATTTCAATTTTTGATAAAAATTTTTTTAAAACAACAAAACCTTTTTTTTCATACTCTTTTATTTGCTTTTTATTAATCATCTCAAATTTAACCCTTCGTTAGTTAGCTCATAAATTTTATCACATTTTGATAATGTAGATAATTTATGAGATATTATTATTATTGTTTTAGCTTTGCTATAATTCTTGATTTCATTAACTATTTTTTCTTCAGTTAAATTATCTAAAGCATTTGTAAACTCATCAAGTAAAAGAATTTGAGGATCTTTGTAAAGAGATCTAGCAATTCCAATTCTTTGCTTTTGTCCACCAGATAGTCTTGATCCAAGTTCACCAACATGAGTATCAACACCCTGTGTGTTATCTTTAATAAAATTACCTAATTGAGTCTCGCTTATACACTCATTAATTTTATTATCATTTATATTTTTAATTTCCTCACCTAGAGCAATGTTCTTCTTTAAACTATCATCAATTAAAATGACATTCTGTGGTACATAACCAATATTATTTTGCCAAGATTTTAAATCTTTACTTATATCAATACCATCAACAAATATTGAACCACTTGTTGGTTTTAATAAACCGAGTAACAAGTTAACAAGTGTTGTTTTACCCACACCACTTGTACCCATAATTCCTACTGTAGTACCTTTGAGAATTTTAAAGTTTATTTTATCTAAAACTTTTTTATTTGAATTTTGGTATTTAAAAGTGATATTTTTAAAATATATTTCATTTAAAAAAGGAAGTTTTTTATTTATATTTGTATCTTCAAAATTTAATGAATTTTTTTTGTTATCTAATTCACTAGAAATATTTTTCAAAACTGGCAAACTAAAATGAATTTGTTGCACATTGTTAATTAATCTAATTATAGAGGGTAATAATTTAAATGTAGCAGCTGCAAATAATCCAATAGTAGTAATTAAGTCATTTGAATTATATTCGAGATAATTCAAAATGAGCATTAAAATTGTAAATCCAAATACTGCAAGTAATTCAAACCAGTATCTTGGAAGAGAAAGAACAAATTGATGTTTAAATTCATTAATTGCAGAAATTTTATTGGACGAAAAAAACTTTGAAATAAAATATCTACCAACATTAAGAATTTTTATTTCTTGAATTAATCTAAAACTTTCTTGCATACTTTTAAGTTTTTGACCATCAGCATTTTTTCTTTTATCACCCCAGAACTCAGCTTTCTTTTTAATTTTACCTGAAAATAAAATCCCAGTTAACCCTATAATTAAAATAGTAATAATTGAACCTATGGGCTCATAATAAATTAATAATAATGAGATACCAATTAAAACAGTTAATTCTGTAATAAACATTAAAACAGAATTCACCAGAACACCAAAATAAATAACGTCATTAATATTTCTTATTAGTTCAAAAGAATTGGTATTCAAAAAAAATTCATAGGGTTTTTTAAGATAATTTAAATATAGTCTTTCTGAAGTATTCATTTTAATTTCAGTCAAATATTTTCCTTGTGCATAAGATACATATGTCAAAAATATTGTTTTTAAAAAATAGATCAAAATTATTGAACTAAGACTTATTATAATTAGTGTATCTTTTGAATATTGATCAAAATTCAACTCATTTAAAAAACTCAGTTTGCTAAAAAAAATGTCATCCTGAGTAAAAATTTTAATTATTGGAATAATTAAACCTATTCCTACCATCTCTAAAATCATAGAAACTAAAGAAAATAAAATAAAAACATGAAAATAAATATACTGATGTTTTAGCAAGTTTTTTTTTAATACTGAATATACTTCCATTGAGTTTTCTTATAATTTAAAGTTTTCTTTTTCTGATAATTCAGATTTTAATTCATCATATTCTTTCATTTTTTGTCTCATAAAATTTATTGTTAATTTTGTTTTTTCAGTAATTCCTTTAGGTGTTATTAAATAAAAATATGTAAATTTATTTGGATTTTTTTTAAAGTTTTTAACTTTAATAAATCCTTTTTTGTTAAGAGCTTTTAAGCAGTAATTTATTTTTCCTAGACTTAGGCTTAAATCTTTAGCTAACTCTCTTTGAGTAATAGAAGGCCTTTTTTTAAGCTTTCTTAATACATTTAATTCGTCAATTTTATTTTTTGTGTTCAATATTTGAACACACATACCAAAAATGGTTATATTTGCAAGGTAAAAAGGTTAGTAAAAACCAGAAATTAATTTAGAGCTACTTCTAATATTAGATAATTCTCTTTTATAAATTTTATATTCTGGTGATTTAATAAATTTAATCCCTGGTTTAGATCGAGACTCCCAATTTTTTGGATCAGTTGGATCATTGAGGCTTTTTTTATTTCCTTTATTATTTTTTAGAAAATATCTTAGTTCTCTGTTCAAAAACTTATCTGTTTTTAAAATCTTTATTCCTTTTTTTAATAAATCTTTATCTATTTTATTTGATTTATATCCAAGTTTTTTTAATCTCAAACCACAAAGGTAATTAATCAAATTAACTTCCCAGTCTTCTAAATGTTTTTCCCAGTTATTAATTCTTTCTTTTGAAAAACCGTAAACTTTTTTTTTTTCCCATAAGCAGTTTCACTTATAGAATTAAACTTATTTTTTAACAGTTGCCTCCATTTTTTACTATTGATCATGTCTTTGCTATATTTTAACTTTAAAAATTTACAAAGCTTTTTTGTTGTTTTTTCTGGTTGTTTGTGAATATCTTCAAATTTGACCATCAGATATTTTTTTGAGCTATATTTTTTTTTGTATTCTAAATAACAATCAACAGAATCAATCCAATTAAAAATACTATTAAAATATTTATAACCCTTGCTAAATGTTATTTTTTTCCAAGATGATAGCATTCCTCTTGGATCTCTTATTACATGGATAGCAACATTGTTTTTATTAAATTCAAGAAATTTTCCAATTGATTTCCACTCTGCATTAGCATATTCACCTAGCATTTTCTTTTTTGGAACTTTGCTCAATATTATTTTCAATATAGATGAATAAACTTGACCATAATTACTAACTTTGTCCTCACATAATTTATCATAGAATGCTTGTTTGCTAATCTTTATATTATCTCTTAATTTCAGCCTTAAACTTAATTCAGCACTAAGCCTATAAAGATTAGCTTTACTATTAATGGGATTATACTTGTCATACACATATCTAAAGAAATGAATTGTATCCATTAGAATTAACAGATCTTTATGTGTGCTCAACAGATTACATACTAAAGAACCTCCTGTTCTCATTGTTCCGGCACAATATATGTTATTTATCTTTGGCATGTATTAATTTTGACATATTATAAACCTTTAACACTCCATCCACCATCAACACAAATATTTTGACCTGTTATATATTCTGCTAAATCTGAACCCAAAAAAAGAGCTAAATTTGCAATATCTTTTGGCTCACCCCATCTATTTAACAAAATTCTCCTATCTCTCTCTTTCCTTAGATTAGGTTTTGACCAGCTAACTTTTGTCATATTTGTTTTTATATATCCTGGAGCTATTGCATTTACTCTAATTTTTTTGCTTGATAAATCATAGGCTAAAGAAGTTGTAAGACCTCTAAGTCCAGATTTAGATGCCACATAAGCAGGATTGTTAGGAAAACCAAACATAGACGCTAAACTAGTTATATTAATTATACTACCAGAAGATTTCATATAATGAATGCCAACATATTGAGAAAGTTTGAATGGCATAGACAAATTTAACTCGATTGTCTTATTCCAATCGTTATGTTTATAGGTCATAAAATTGTTTGACAATGTAATTCCAGCATTATTAACGAGAATATCTATTTTTTTAATATTTAAGTTTGATAGGTTTTTTTTTAATTCTGTAAAGAAATTTTCATCAAGCATATTTAGTTCTATTCTCTTTAGCATTTTTTTATTAAGTTTTTTATTTTTAAACTTTTTATCAATCGCTAAAACTTTTGCTCCAGCTTTAGAGAATGCTTTTTGAATAGCTAAACCATTCCCATTTGCTGCACCGGTGATAAGTGCTGTTTTTCCTTTTAAATTAATTGAGTTACTCATTTATAATTTGTTCTATTTATTTTTACTTCATTTATAATCATATTATTGTCTTGTAAAATTAAAGATAATAGAAAGTCTGCTAAATTTTCAGGTTCAATAAAAGTTGAGTAATCTTGATTTTTAACTTTTTTTCCCATTTTTGTTTGAATTGAACCGGGGGCTACAAAAATTGACCTTATTCCTTTGCTTCCCAATTCTATTTGAAACGCTCTACTCATTCCTAACAAAGCATGTTTGGATGAACTATAAATTGCAGTATCTGGACTGGCTGTATAAGAAGATGATGATCCAATATTAAGAATAACTCCTTTTTTTGATTTTAACATTTTTTTTGAACACTCTTTAGCAATCATAAATGGGGCAAAAAAATTAAGGTGGAAATCACTAGTTAGGTCTTTGTAGGAACTTTGAATTATACTTTTAACTGAAAATTTTGCTGCACAATTTATCAATACATTAATTCTATTTTCTTTTTTAATTAAATTGATTGCTTTTATAACACCTTCTTTACTATTAAGATTAATAGGAAATTCTTTATATATTACCGAGGTATGTTTTGCCTCAAGTTTCTTTTTGAGTTTTAATAATGATTTTTTATTTCTTCCAAATAAAAGAAGTTTTTTACAATGTTCTGAAATTTTATCTGCTAGCTTTAAACCCAGTCCTCCATTTGCACCTGTTAATAAAACGGTGTGAATATTATTTTTTTTTTCTTTCATTTAAAATAGCCTCCACAACCTCAATATCTTCAACTGTGTCGATATCAAAAGATCTTATCTTTGGCAATTTAAGTAATCCAATTTTACCATTAAGACGATTCTGACTTTTAATTAGACCTAATTTTGTTGTTATAAATATACCACCTGTCTCTAAATAAGATTGAGATGAATCTTGTCTTCTTTTGCGATTAGAAATATCATACAACGGATTATTATTAGACCATGATAATTGATTATTTTCTGTAACACTAAGTACTGAGTCATAATTTGTCATCATTTTTATTCCTTTATTTACATCTTTGCTGATTATAAGAGGTGAAGTTGGTTGAATAAATACTAAAATTTCAAAATCTACTTTCTCAGCGAAGTGCAATAGTGCACTTTCGACAGTTGCGAAATCATCAGAAAACTCTAATGGTCTTTTTAAAGTTTTTGCACCCAGGCTATCAGCTAAAGCAAGTATTTCATCACTGTCTGAACTAACCCAGGTTTCGTCTACATTTGAGTTTAAAGAAACTGTGACAACATATTTTAATAAAGGCTGGCCAGAAATTTTTATAAGATTTTTGTTTTTAATTCCTTTGCTACCACCACGTGCAGGTATAATAGTTACTGTTTTCATTATTAAAAATAAATATCTATATCATATAAAGGTTTATAATCATTTAAGAAAGTAGGTTTTTTAGAAATTTAATAATATTTGAATAAATAGAGTTAAACATATATTAGTTTCAAGAATTAGTAATAAATTTTTATTGAGATTAAAGAATATACATGAGTGTTGCCAAACATATAAAATTACCTAAAGACATCAATAGTCAAGGTGTCCTACAATACTTTAAAAAATGGAATATGACAGATTTCTTCAAAGAACATTCAAAAACATATCTTAAAAAAAAAACCTCTAAAGAATTAAGTAAGTTATCAAAATCAAATTTTCCTTATGGACCTGAGTTAAATGATCTTTATAAGTTGCATGCATTAATTATTTTAAATAAAAGGCTCACAATATTAGAGTTTGGTTCGGGATGGTCTAGTTTAGTTATGGCCCATGCTCTTCAAGTGAATAAAAAAAGACTCTTAAATAAAACTTTGAAACTCAGAAAAAAAAACAAATTTGAACTTCATTCTTTGGATAATGAAAAAAAATTTATGAATATTTCAAAAAAAAGAGTGAAAAAATATTTAGGAAGTTATAGTGGTGCAAATTTTTACTACTCCAAATGTAAAATGACAAAATTTAATGGTAGAATTTGCTCTGAATATGAAAAACTACCACTTATAAATCCAGACTTTATTTATCTTGATGGCCCTGACCTGCAAAAAGTTAAAAATAAAATAAATGGTATCACAACCAATTATGAGGATATGATGCCTATGATTTGTGATATTCTTAAAATTGAAAATTTTCTCATACCAGGTACTATCATTATAGCTGACGGAAGAACTGCTAACTCAATTTTTTTAAAAAATAATTTTACAAGAAATTGGATATATTCTTATGATAAAAAAAATGATCAGAATATATTTTTTTTAAATGACAATTCTTTAGGGCCTGTAAATGATGAACAAAAAAAATTTTATCTAGAAAGTTAAGAGCACATTTGAATTATGAAAAAAAGTGATAAAAAACTTATCGACTACATAGATCAATCAATAAAAATTAAAGAAAAAATACCTTTGCTTTATAAAGAAATCAATAAAGCTATAAATCTAATTTATAAAACTATTAAATTAAAAAAAAAAGTTTTTATATGTGGTAATGGAGGCTCTGCAGCTGACGCGCAACATTTAGCTGCTGAATTTATGGTTAGACTTAGACCTAATGTTAATCGTTCACCATATCCTGTTATATCTTTGGCTCTAGACACATCTACCATAACCGCATGTTCAAATGATTATAGTTTTAACGAATTATATTCAAGAAATCTTAAAGGTTTAGCTCAAAAGGGTGATTTGTTAGTAGCTATATCTACCTCGGGAAATTCTAAAAATATTATTAATGTTCTTAAAATATCAAAGAAAATTGGAGTTAATTCAATTGCATTACTTGGTAACAAGGGTGGAAAATCAAAAAAAATTTCAAATATTGATATAATTATTCCATCAAAAGATACTGCACATATTCAAGAAAGTCATATTTGTGTTGGACATTATATGGCCCATGAAGTGGAAAATAAACTTATAAGAAAATAAGTTTTTCAATGAATTTATCTTATCTATTTCAAAGAAAGATTAAGGCATCATTTAATATTATTTTCCATAGCAATTTTTCTCTAGAATACCCAAAAAAAAGTGATTTAGTTTTATTTGATGATAATTTATCGGAGTTTTTAGATAAATATTTTAAAGAAAAATATACAATACTACATGCAAGACAAAAAAAATATAATTTACGAATAGTTTTGAAAGTATTGCTTAAAAACAAATTAAGATTTACTAGTTTAGACTACTTTAATGAATATATTAAATATGTTAATCCAAAAATTATTCTTACATTTAGTGATAATACTCCGAATTATTACAAAATAATAAAAAACCATAAAACTAAGAAAATATTTATACAAAATGCTTACAGGACAAGCACTCAACAAGATATTTTTTTTCAATCTAAATTATTAGAAAAAACAAAAAAAAATCAGAATGTTGATCATATGCTAGTTTTTAATGAAAAAATTGGAAAACTTTACGAGAAATTTATAAACGGCAAACACACAGTTATAGGATCATTTAGATCAAATTGTTATAAAAAAGTAAAAGGAAATAACTTTGATTTATTTTTTATTTCAACATGGAGAGATCATGCTTTAGATTTTCCTATAACAGATTCAATACCCTGGAAAAAATTTTTAGATACTCAAGCAAAATTAATAAAATATATTTATGAGTATACAAAAAAAAACAATCGACACCTCACAATTTATGGAAAATATAAAGAGGATAAAGAGAAAGAGTTTTTTATAAAAGTTCTTGGCAAAGAAAATAGATATTGGAAATATCTAACTAACACTCGAGATAATTCTTATAATAACCTTGATAAATCTAAATTGGTAATATCATCTATTTCATCTTTAGGGTATGAATGTTTAGCGAGAGACACAAAAGTAGCTTTTTTTAATGTTTATAATTTTAACAAATCAACTGAGTCAAAAAAATTTGGTTGGCCATATGACTTACCAAAAAATGGTCCCTTTTGGACAAATGAGTTGTCTCAAAAATCATGCAATAAATTTTTAAGTCAAGTTTCAAAAATCAAAAGAAATAAGTGGCATAATTTGAAGAAAAAATATTCTTATCTTCTTAAATACGATAAAAATAATAAAATATTTGTGAAATTGGTGAATAAGATACTAAAATCTCAGTAAACTTAAAAATATTTTTAATTAAACTTTCTTTAAAATCAGCCTTAAATGGTTTCCAAATCCAAGTTGATCTGTAATGTCTTGGATTACTTTGGCATTTTTTTTAATTGATCTTGCTAAATTTTTTTTTTTTGAGATGTCTCTCTCATAAGCATAGATGTCACCTGTATCAATACCAAAAGTTTTTGAATAAATTACTTTAAGTGCTTTTGGAATAAAATCAAAACTTTTAGCACACAAATAAGTGATATGAATAGGAGCGTTAAATAATTGATGGTTTTCTCTTAAATAAGAAAATGCTAATGAGTCTTTATTGGGAGTGTAAATTAAAATTATTCCACCTTTTTTTAATTTTTTAGAAACTTTTTTTAAATAGTCCATGGGCTTACTAACATGTTCGATAACATCAAAAAGTGTAATTACATCAAAATATTTATCTTTAAGTAGATTAATTTTTCTATAAACGGGTATTTTTAATTTTCTTGATGTAAAATTTAAAAGGGAATTGTTCAATTCAACTCCAGATACCACAAAATTTTTCTTAGCGACTTCTAAAAACCAACCATTTCCACATCCAATATCAACTAAGTTTCCTTTTTTTTTAAATTTTAATACTAAGTCTAATCTTTCTTTACCAAACCTTTTCATTCTATATTTCCTGATTCTCTCATAAGATTTTTGATGATGTTTAAATTGTTCTTTATTATCGTAAACATCATTAAAGTTCTTTGGTATTTTTGAGGAAAAGCCAGAACTGCATTTAGTGCATAGTTTTATATCAATATTAAATTTAGTTATATAGGGAACATATTTTTTCGATCCACAAACGAGACAAGATAAAACTTTTCTCCATCCGTTTCCTCGATCTACTCTTTTAATAGTTTTTTTTATGTTGGTGTGTAATGACTTATGAAATCCAACAGGTCTCATTATATTTAGGTCTATTTTCATTAAGCTAAATTTTTATTTTAACAGATAGAAAAAACATTATTGGATTTAATTTTAAATTAATAGCATAATAAGTTTTAAAATTAAATTTTCTTAAAATATTTAAGAAACAGACTAAATTATTAACAAATGTCTATATTATAAAATTTTTTTCAGTGCATAAATCAAGCCAATTGAGCTATTAGTACTGGTCAGCTGCACGCATTACTGCGCTTCCACATCCAGCCTATCAACGTG
>MDSV01071867.1_pt1 | contig 13872 bp, 9 predicted proteins | sample 810851 | NCBI WGS metagenome assembly MDSV01 (sample SAMN05326640, study PRJNA326480) | marine metagenome | isolation source: seawater | place: Atlantic Ocean: North East | collected 2012 | reverse complement strand
GCGTTGCAAAATGTCCCACTGCCAAGTGGCAGCATTCGCTCCAGCTCCACCGAAGAGAGCAGCCGCTGGAGACGGCTGCTTCAGTTGCACGCTGAAAATTTCAGCACCACCCGCGAGAAGATCGAGAAGCACGTCGTCAGAGGTCTTGAGTTTGTCAACCAAATTTCGCGAAAGCGCATCCTTGCCGAACCATGTCTCCCCGGTGGCAACGTTCTCAATATCAAGAGCAGGTCTATTTTCAGCCACAAAATCCTTAAAGAGGATCAACACATCCTCGATGTCCTTCTTCGACTTTGCCAAATCTTCTTTCGTGACTTTCTTCGTTGGAGTGAGGGTGCGCTTAAACTTGCCGGCGGTCACTGTTTGGAACTCGATGCCTTCGCGAAGTAACCTCTCGTAGACGTTTGGCTGCTCACTGATGACACCGATAGAACCAAGGACGGCAAACGGAGAGGCAACGATTTCATCAGCAACACAAGCCATCATGTAACCTCCAGAAGCAGCGACTTGTTCGACACAGATCGTGAGCTTCAAGCCAGCGTCTTTGATTCGCGTAAGCTGCGCCGCGGCGAGACCGTAGCCCGTCACCGTGCCGCCTCCAGTGTTCAAACGCAAGACCACTTCGTCACCACGTTCCGTTTTCGCAGAGCGCAACAGACCGGTGACTTCTTCGCGAAGTTGTTCCGCTTGAGATGCTCGGACGTCACCAAAAAAGTTCAGGACAAAAACGTGCTTCTTCTTAAGCTTGGAGTTTTCATCCGTTTCAGGGTTCAGGGCGAGCACGTCAGTGTTCGTTTGCCATCCAGCGATCGCACGTGGATCGGAGAGCAACTTCATGAGGCTTTCGCGGCGCGATTTCGGCAAAGCGGCACCGACAGCTTGCAAATACGCATCCTCAGCAGAGGCGCGTTCCGCTGCCACTTTGCTCAGTTTCTTCGTCAACTTCGTCACCTTATCGCCGCCGAAAGGATTTTTGAACCCCTCCTTCTCGCCTTCGGTATTTTCTTCAGAATCCGAAGATTCCTCTCCATCGCTCTTTGAACGCTTTCCGCCCGATTCGAGAGCCGCTGCTCGCATTTGAGCCAGCAACTGGTTCATTTGTTCCATCAAACGCTTATCGGTCATCGCCCACTTCTTGTTGGCTTCAAAAATCGCATCGCGCTCGTCTTCAGAAAGAGAACCCAAGGCACCGCCGAACTTTTTACTAAAATCCATGCTCTTGCGTCGACGTTCGGCCTGGATTTCGCTCACCGTCGCCGCCTCGAATGATAACGAATATGAATCAAGCTTGTCGTTCATGCGCTTAATCTCCAAATAAGGCTCCGCGCGCGGCTTCGACCCCGCACCTCCGCCCTTGATAAATCCAAAGGGACCACTCTTTTCGCCATCTTCCTTCGGTCTGCCTCGTCGCGACGCCGAGATGGCGAAAAACGCCCCGGCGGCCACCGTCACGGTGGGTATCCCCCAGGAGATGAGCGTCTTCAGCGTGTACAAAAATAATTCCTTCGCTTCCGGCGTGCTCATCGCGTTCGGTATCCACGCAAAAATTCCAGCGACAAACGACATCGCTCCCTGCGCGTCCATCGCCGCCAACGCCGGTTCAGCTCGCACCGCCGCAATCGCAGTCGCCAGCGCCACTAATCCGACCCGCGTCGCCGACCCTCCCGTCCGACCCACCACCGCGCTCGCCTCGTCACCTCTCGCGCGAGACTCGTCTTCGACGTCGCCCTCACATCGATTCCTGACCACCGCGACGACGATCGCGTCTCGTCTTCGCGTCTTCACCGCCACCCGCGCGCGTCCACCGGTCGCCATCGTCATCGTCATCTTTTTCTTCATCGTCGTCGCCATCGCCTCGCTTCTCCTCGCGCTCGCGCGCGTCGACGTCGCGCGAGACGTCGCGGGCGTCATCATCGTCGTCGTCATCATCGCTCCCGTCCTCTCGGCGACTCCGCGCTCGCTCGCGCGTCGCGCTCTTCCGTCCGCGCGTTTCTCGAAAAGAAAGGCCCACGCGTCGAACGATGTTTCGGTGGTTTCAATTTTCAGTTTCAATCTTCGCGTTCGGTTTCAATTTTCGGTTTCAACGCGTATGGATGATGATGATGATGGATATGGATGAGATGATGATGATGGATGGGCGACGCGAGGGCGAGTCGTCGGCGCGCGGTGACGGCACCCGTGGACGACGCGCGAGGGTGGACGCGCGATAGGCGATGTCGACGTCGATGTCTTCGGCGCGCGCGCGCGCGTTCGGCGAGGTGGCGCGGTCGATGAGACCGTCGCGCGGTCGTCGAACGCGGGGCGACCGCGTCGCGATGGCGCGGGCGCGTGGGCGCGGGACGGTGGCGAGCGTGTCGGCGCCGGCGACGGCGGCGCCGCCGTTGGCGTACGAGATCGTCCAGGGGGCGCTCGTGCGATGGAGCGAGACGAAACCGAGCGGACCGCATCCGCCGACGTGCGTGCTGGTGCACGGCATCTTGGGCTCGCGGAGAAACTTGCAGTCGTTTGCAAAGAAACTGGCGGAAAAGTTTCCTTCGTGGCAGTTTTTACTGGTAGATTTGAGAAATCACGGAGAGTCGAACGCGTTTGACGCCGCGAATAAGCCGACGGGGACGAACACGGTGGAAAACGCGGCGAGAGATGTGTTGAGCGTATTGAATCACTTGAAGATTTATCCGTACACGCTGATCGGACACTCCTTCGGCGGTAAGGTGGCGATGAGCATGGTGCATCAATTCGGACGCGTTTTACCGAGACCGGTTCAAGTGTGGGTTTTAGACACCGTGCCGGGAGACGTGTGGTGCGACGACGTCGGCGATCACCCTCGCGACACCATCAACTTTTGCATGACGCTGGAAAGACCAATAGACAGTCGAAGAGCGCTCGTGCAGTCTCTGACGGGGGCGGGATTCACGATTGAGGGGGCGCAATGGATGACGACGAATCTCAAGTCGGATGGTAACGGTAAGTTTGAGTGGACCTTCAACTTGGACGGCATCGCGGAGATGTACAAATCGTATGAGGCGTACGACTTGTGGCCGATGTTGGAGACGCAACCCGCGGGTTTGAGCCTGGACTTTGTTCAAGCCGAGAGTTCAGCGTTCGTGTGGACGCCCGAAGATCTCGCGCGCATTCGTAAGACCGGCGCGAGCGTGCATTTGTTGCGAAACTCCGCGCACTGGGTGCACATCGACAACCCAACGGGGCTCTTAGACATTCTCACTCCGTCTTTCGAAAACATGGAACGCAATTTTTCGCGGTAGCATACTTGTAAGATTAAAACCAGACTATTCGCGCGCACGACCGATCATCCATCCACGGCGTCTTTTTCTTTCTCGTGGAATAACGCGCTGTACTTTGAACTTAACCTCCCAAACGCGTCCCGCGCTTGGTCATGTCCAAGTCTCCCGTGTCCATCTCGGGCGGGGACGCGTCCCCGTCGCACTCGATGGACTGACCATCATTGGCGACGACGCACGCCTCGTCCAGATCGTTCACGTTAATCACCGTGTACGTCCCACTCTCGATTCCCTCGCACACGAGTTCACCATCTCCCGTGAGTTCGCACCGCACCTCGCACCCGCGTTGTCTCTCGCTGTCGCACCTCGGCGCGTTTCCCTCCCCGTCGTTCCTCGTCCCCGACCACCACGCGCTCACCTCGTACGTCCCGCTCGGTACATCCTCCGCCACGAGCACCCCATCCTCTCGCACGACGCAATTATATCCATCGTCCAACGATCCCTCCCGCGTCCCCGCCATCGTCGTCGTCATCCATCCTCGTCGTCCCATCGTCGTCCTCTTCACATTCATCCTCATCCTCGCGCATCCTCGCGTTCGCGTCGTCGTCGTCGTCGTCGTCACCGCTCGCGTCATCGTCGTCATCGTCGTCATCGTCGTCATCGTCCTCACACCCTTCGTCGTCGTCGTCGCGCACTGTCGTCGTCGTCGATCACATCACACGCATTCATTCCATCCACGTCGGATCGATCGACATCGACATCGAATGCAATGAAAATGAACATGCACGCGAGGGGTCGGTCGAGGGGCGGAGGGTTGTGGGTACGAGAAGGGGGTATTCGGAGGTGTGTGACTCATAGTATGAGTCAGGACCGGAGATTCCGAAGACTCCCGGCACGACGGACGCGACGGCATGGACGACCGCGCGCGACGCGGCGCGGGAGGGGCGCGCGCGCGGCGTGGAGCGAGGCGAGGGGCGTGGGATGGTGTCGAACGGGACGGTGTCGACGCGTAAGGTGCGAGTGTGCGTCGTCGGGGATTCTGGGGTGGGGAAGACGACGCTCGCGCGATGGTTGGCGAGAGGAGGAAGGATGGATGAGGATGAGGATGAGGATGAGGGAAGCGTCGGGGTGGGTGGATCGGCGTCGCGGACGAGCGGGTGTCGAGTGGAGGTGATCCTGGTGAACGGGGACGAGCGCGGGCGATCGAACGGGGGACGTGGGGAAGAGGAGGAGGAGGAGGAGGACGTCTCGCGCGCGCCGTACTTCGTCGAGCTGTGGGACGTCGGCGGACACAGGCAGTATAAGCGAGAGCGAGGGATATTTTACGATCAGATCAACGGGGTTATCATCGTGCACGACGCGTCGTCGAGGGCGAGCGGGGCGCGGTGCGAGGCGTGGGCGAGGGAGGTGGCGGCGAGAGGGTCGTTTTCGGCGCCGACGGAACGACCGGCGGAGACGTACGCGAACGCCGAATCGCCGTGCGTCATGTACGGATTCGGTGGACTCCCGGTGCCTTGTTTGATCGTGGCGAATAAAATAGATTTAGAGGGGAGAGTCGGACGCGGAGATGAGCGCACCGCGGCGCGCGGATTTTTCGATAGAATGTTCGACGTCTTCGGCGGAGGAGGCGGGGACGGAGATTCGATTCTTCCCGCCACCGTCGGTGACGCCGCGCGCGGCGGATCGAAGTTTACGCATCGTCGTCAATCATCCTTCGGGGCGAGCGCGCTCGCCAAGCTTCCTCCGGGTCGAGGCTTACGAACGTCCGTCGCGCTCGGTCGCGTCGAGTTGGACGTGGTGAACAATTTCTTCCGAGAGCTCGTTCACCGACGCTACGCCAAGTCCGTCGTTACGGCTGGTGCGTCGGCACCCTTCGTCTCTGAACGATTGTTACATAGCAGAAGTGTGCCTTTCGTTGAAGACGACGAAGACGATTTGACGTGAGCCGGCAAACCGAATCGACGGCGTGCAGTCCAGTCTGTTGTATAGTACTCTAGCGGCATTGTTAAATGAATTTGCAAATTCAGGCACACTTTTCACGCCTCTGTCGGTGTCGCGAGCGAGGATTCGACCGATGCGACTCCGTCGCGCCCGGTCGTCTCGCCGACGCCTCTCTCCCGTTATCCGCGAGAGCACCGCACACGGCGACTCTCCATCGCGCTGAACATGTCGTGCGTCTCGACCGATTTCGCGACGGCGTCGACCGCTTTCCGCTCGTCGTCGTCTCGGCCGTCGATTCAACGCTCGCGTCGTTCGCTCCCGGCACGGCGCGTGACGTCGGCATCCAGAGCCACGACATCTGCCGCTGATGGTGTCGGGTTCTCCGCCGCGGGTTTCTTCTTTCCGTATCACGTCGGCGTTTGGGAAGAACTCATCGACATCGGCGTCATGCGCAGCGAGGAGACGCCGTGCGCCGGCGCCTCTGCCGGGTCACTCGTAGCCGTCTTGCACGCGTGCGGGATGACGCCCGAGGATGGAAAACGCATACTCTCCGACGTGCTCGCGGATTGCAGGAAAAATGGCGTGATTGGACGCGTCGGAGGAGTTCTCGAGCGTATTTTGAGACAAGAGCTCCCGTCCGACGCGCACGAACGGTGTTCTCGCGGGAATTTGTTCATCTCAGTGTCTTCTCCAAGCTTCGAGTTTGGAGTGGAGGAGGGTGCAACTTTCAGCTTGGAGGGGGAAATCATATCCGAGTTCGAGAGCTTTGATGACTTGATGGGAGCGCTTTTAGCGTCGTGCCACATTCCCATATATTGTGGATGGCCCGCGCGAAGATATCGGGGCAAGTGGTGCGTTGACGGTGGCTGGGCGAATCTCACTCCAACGCCACAGGCGAACGGTTGCATTCGCGTGTGCGCATTCCCGCTCCTCGACGCATGGCACAAAGCCAAACCGGGCGATGGTAAAGAAACCGGTGACTTTTTCGCTCAGCAAGCGTCGTTTTGGTCCGATTGGGGGCACGACAACACGGCTGGTCTCCTCATAGCTCCAGACGCGGCTGGAGGAGAGCCGAGCTGGGATTATTCGGAAGCTATCAGATACGCTCTGCTTCCGGGATCGAATGAGATTCTCGAAGAAATGGTGGTCATGGGACGTACAGATGCGAAACGCTGGGCCGAAGCCACCGGGCGCGCGAGTTTGTCGAATCGCGAATCATTAGAAATTGTTTAGAATTCAATTCCAACTACTAAGCTAGTGCATCAACCATCTGCCCGAAAGAAGCGGCCGTCACGTCTTGTCTGAGTTCGATTAACGTGTCTGCGACGATGCTCGAATATTTACCTTTCAAATTTTTCAGCAATCCCGATGCAATCGCATCAATCATTCCCGTTAACTCGCTTCGAAGAAGGTGCGGCAAAGTGAAAGGAAGAGCAAGCACGCATTGTTCCACCGAAGCCAGCACGAGTAACGAAGCCGTGGGTCCCCACGCAGCAGCGAGCACAGCCATGCACGGAATAGTATCATCATGTGTCAAACCGATGGTCTCATGCAGCATCTGAGCGCGAAGCGCACTCGATGATGTTTGCAGGATGCCGGCTGTAGCTTTCAGAGTCAGCACACGTGTTGATTTCGGCCAAGTAGCCAAAGATGTCAATGTCTCTGAAGTCACTTGTCCGTTTTGAAACAAATAAGCGCACACTACTGGCTTGATGTCCAAAGGCAATAACTTCAAGACTTCATTTCGCAAAGCGGCGGAATGGAAATCTTTGACGCACGTGGACACGTGCGACAACATGTCCATCTCGTCCAGGTTGAGGAGAGGTGTCAGCGCCTCCACAGCTGCCGAAGCGACCGCCCCTTCTGAAATCATTTTCAAACCTTTCCACAGCGATACGACGCAATCTTTCGGGGTGTCCGTACGTAGCACCATACGAACAAATTGCCTGATTATGTCCTGTCTGCTGTCCGTCCCCAGCGCACAAGCAAACGGAATACTCTGCAAAACTAGATGCTGCGTCTCTGAAGACAGATGAAGAAATTCTGTTTCAGAAAGACCGGCGAGAGACTCTAATATTCTTCGCCCGATCAAAGAATCAGGATGACTGTAACACATTTTGATGCATGCTTTTTGAAGCAACTCTTTTTCCAATCCGAACTCATCGCTATTGGACAGCGCGACTCTCCACCAACGCTGCAGGGCGTTTGACCATCCTGCGCTCGGTAAACGCGGAAGGTCTTGAAATACATCAAGAGCCATCGCAACAGCTCGAATTTCAGCCCCCGATGGCCGGTTATTTGAAACTTCTAATACACTGTGCATCATGCAACCAATGGCGGTATCTTTGGAGACCATAGACTTTGAGTCGTTGGCTGTCGATCCAACCATTACGGCAGTTTGTGCTACCTTGTCCGAAATTCTCGCGAGTGTCCATGCCGATACATCTCTCAAAACTCTCGGTATCATGGTGTCAGGCGCGTGAGCGAAACTTTCAAGCGTCTTTAACACATTCTTCGCTTCCGTCTTAGCCTTTTCACCACCCCAGAACAACGGCACCGTGAATTCTGCGCCTTCATTTCCGTTTGGGGCGCAACCCATCACACCACTGTCAGCCGCATCCCACGTAACACCTAACACGCCTGAGAGAGATAAAATTGCCATAGAGCGATCGGAACACGTCGCAGAATCATTTCGCACCACGGTTGATATTTTAGCGATGATATCCAGACTGATGTTCATGGGCACGGCACAGCCGTGATCAAGCATTACGCCAAGCACAGCACCCGCGACGGAGCACATCATCGGCATACCGGATTCTTTTACCACCATCAAAGATTTCATTGCGACTGTTTCACTTTCAATGGTGTGATTATGAGTTAAGATGCTTTTGATCGCAATCGGTAGAGCGACGCTCTCAGAGAAGCTACCGAGAGAACACGCATCCGTCAACACTTGAATGACTTGAAAAGTGTATCTTCTGGAGTTATCATCGTCGAGCACATCCAACGCACAAAGAGATCTGCATAATGCATTTGTGCAGCCAACCACCGCATCCGAAACGTCACCGTTTGGAGGCAAAATGTTGTATGCATAAAATTGAAATTGTCTCGACTCGCAAAGCGAGTTTGACGCCCCAAGTGCACTCAGGGCTTCACAGAGAAAACCACAAATGCGTCTAACGAAATCTGCTCGCCAAGAAGAAGAAACATCAAAGCCGTTTGCACATAAGCCGTGGCAAATCATTCCAAGGGCTTCTGCGGCCACACCCATCGTAGATGCACTATCTGCGCGAGAGTCACACATGCGTGCGATTATAACGTCTGCAACTCTGTTTGGACGGAGTGAATCGCTGCTGTTTGGAAGAGTTCCTGCGATGGCACCAAGTGCAGTATATAAACCTTTCTCTGCACCGATAACCGACTCCTTTTGCTCGACTATAGAGAGTAACAAATCAAATGAGTCTGAACCTTCTCCAACCAAAGCAGGCGCCGCCAGAAACAATGCAACATTTTGCAGTTCATCTGGAGTCGAAACCTCTTGGAGTGCTTCTATCGCCGTAGTGCCGATACTCGCACGAACCTCTGCACGAAGTTCTTCTAGTCCGTTGTCAACATTACGCGTAGACATCTCCGCATCGAACCAACGGCGAGCAAAACGAGCCCATGTTTGTGCGGCAATGGAACCGTGCCACCAACTACCCCACGACATTCGCTTTACCGCTCGCTTAAATTCGTTCCGATAAGCCTCAGCGCGACTTCTCTTTTCTTTTTTCACGTCCATTGTTCGCTCAAATTCCGACTTATTTTTCGGAGGACGGAATAATAATATGTGTGCGCCGGCACACGGTTGACTATCGAGTAACTTTCGGGGTACGGTTTGCGTCACTTTATAAATCAACGGATCCGATGGCGGAGGATGCGATGTCTGCTGCGATTCTCTGGTCAATAGTGCAGTGCGAGACAGCAAATTAGCTTCATATTTTGCCACCGTGCGCAAAGCTTGCACCGCACTATTGAACGAATCTCCACAGTTTTCAGACAAAGCAGCGGAGGCAATTGTGGATACCGTTGGTGATTGCAGTTCGGCGAGAAACTCTGGATCGTATCTACTCAGAGCATTCCACGCTTCCAAGCGTACACTAGCTTCCTTACGAGAGTTCAGCGCTTCCCAAATCTTTTCGACAAGCATACCCGCAGCCTCCGGAAACAATGCGCTGTCTTGACCACCGTTTTTAACGAATCTCAACCATTTTGCAGCGACAAGTGGGTGATCAGGTACGTCTGGTATATGTTTCACAACGACCTTTAACGCTGGATAAAAGTCCAGCGCATCTTGAGAGCACATGGTATCGATCGTTTCGAGAGCCAACGCCTGCGCCATCGGAAAATTAGATTTTAAAGCGTTCTGAATCGGTATCACCAGCTCCGCAGCTCTGAAAGGATGTGACTTGGCAGCAGCTCTGACTGCAGCGGCAGATCCAACCACCACGACTTCCTCCTGAGAAATGGATGCTTCCTCAAGAGCGCCACGCAAGCGCGGTCCAAGTTCACGATTATGAATCCACATCTCAGCCAATAGTCTCAAGGCGAGGGCATGTAACTTTGGATCAGAACTCTTTTCTCCTTCCTTGACGCTCAATAGCGGTGAAACAGCGCGAAGAATCGCCGGTACGGCCATAAAATCGGAAGCCCCCGAAGCTAACGCATACAAAATCGAGAGAATGGATCTAGCGTTTTGACTGTCCGGCAACCTCTCGCATTCAGCTTTCAGACGTATCAGAATGGCTGTAATGTTTGATGAGCCATTTGCTAACTTCAGCTTACTTCCAAGCTTGCGACCAAGCGCCTTTGCCGCATCTTCGCGAGTAGAACATCTAGGGTGCGCAAGGCATGCAAATTCCAGTGCTAGAGAGTTCGAAGAATCACGCGCAAGGCACGAGTGTAGTGCTTCGTTTGTCGAATTCGCATCCCATGACATGGACAACACTTCACTGACGAATCTCTCCCGCGTCTTGAATCCATTCTTCAGCCGCTCATCTCGACATTCGCTAGTGCCTGATTCCATTTTACACCGTGGTGTCCCCAGTGACAACGCCAACCGAGCCCCAGAATCCTTCAATAGCGTCAAGGTTGAAGATGCGTGCATCGAGCTCAAAGATCTCGCCGCGCCACCGGTTGGGAAATGTGGCGCAACAAGTGCGAGCAAGGACACCGCATCGTCTGCACTTTGCATCTGCGACAAACATGGTATCAACTCTGCACAAACGCTGATGTCTCCTAGTTCACTCAATCTTTTCAAAGCACCGATGAAGGACAAGCTGCTGTCTCCGTCGTGAGCCGCAGAGCGTATCTGTCGCGACAATCCCTCCGCTACTAATGGGACTAAATCACGCGCGGACTCGTCATCTCTGTCGTAAATTCTGCATTCAATCGTATCTATGACGTCCGCCGCTATAGAAGCGACCCAAGCACGCGATTCACTCGTCGGTGTCCGATACACTCTGAGCAGTTTGGTGCACAACTGTAACACGGCGTTTGAATTCTCTCCACACCCGCTCGCCACGCCCATCAATTTCGCGTGTAGTAATCCAGGAAACGAACTTCGCGGTACCGGTGCTGGATGCTCCAACAGCGCTTTCGCGATGAACGTTCTCATGACATCGAAGTCCCTCATCGTCCCAGACGTGAGCTTGTTCGACAGCGCCTCGAGCAGTCCGGCTCCAGAGTCCCTGTGCGCCTTCAGCGCGCGCGTCATCGGATGACCATTCCCGTTCGCGCACTGTCGAATCAATTCATCATCTACGAAATCTGAACAGCACACGTCCACGATCGCTCTCGTCAGCGCCCTGACGTTTGCGCTCGTCCTCGCGCTCGCCGTCCCGCTCGTCAGTTCCGCCACGCACTCGCTCGCGCTCACGCTTCGTCCTCGCACGACATCCACGATGCCTCGCGCGAGTTCATCCTGCGCCTGCGCGTGCACGTTTCCAGAGCACAGCTCGCGCAGCACGGCGCTCGCGCTCGTCGACGCGTGACCACCTCGCGCGAGCTCTCGAACTAATCCTCTCGCCGCGAATCGAGCCGTCGTGCCGTCCCCGTCCCCGTCCCCGTCGCGCCCGATCCGCGCGAGCAGCGCGGACGTCGCGCCCGACGTCATCTGCGCCGGTTCCGACCCGCGCTCGCGCTCGCGACGTCGGCGGGCGAGTGAGGACCGCGCGACTTCAAAACGAGACTCGTCAGAAGATGGACGTCCCCGGGGCGGTGGTGTCGACGCCCGTCAAGCGTCCGCCCTCGAGCGATGACGGCGCGCGCGTGTGTGAGTCTCCCATCGCCGCGCTCGCGACGACGACGACGATCGGTGGCGGCGGCGTCGTGAAGGGCACGCCGGTGAAGAGGGGGACGGTTGCGCCCGCGCGCACCATCCGAGCGCCGCACGACGCGAACGCGCGAGACGCGCTCGTGTTCGCCACCGAGAAAGAGTGCGAGACGCACGCACGGGCGCGCTCACCGTTCGCATCGTCCGCGACGCATCAAGACGGGGTGACGTGCGATCCTTTCGTGGCGAGGAAACTGCGCGCGCATCAACGCGAGGGCGCGAGATGGATGTACAGAGCGCTTCACGGAATGGACGCGACGGCGACCACCAGGAGCGGACGCGAGGGCGTTCGAGGGGTTTTATTGGCGGATGAGATGGGTTTGGGTAAATCGTTGCAAGTTCTCGCCGTGTTGTGGACGATGTTGACGCAGGGACCTCGCGGAAAACCGACGTGTCGACGTGCGGTTTTAATCTGTCCGGCGTCGCTCATAGGAAACTGGGGCGCGGAATTTAAAAAGTGGCTCGGAGACATTCGCGTGCAGGCGTCGCTGGCGGAGGGGAATGCAGAAGCGGTCGATCGAGCGTGCGATCGATGGTGCGTGGAGCCTCGGGAGGATTCCAAGAGTTCTTTCGATCGTTGGCCGGTGCTCGTGATGTCGTACGAAACCGCGAGACGACTGGGACCGAGAGTGGCGGCGATGAAACCAGATCTTTTGGTATGCGATGAAGCGCACAGATTGCGTAACGCGATGGGTTCGCAAACGATGAGCGCGCTTCGTGAAATAAACGCGCCCATGCGCGTGTTGCTCACGGGTACTCCAATACAAAACAATTTGAACGAGTACGCATCCGTCTTGGATTTCGCCCAGCCGGGATTGCTCGGAGCGCTGGAGGACTTTCAACGCGACTTTACGCAGCCGATTCAGAGGCAGTACGAGCGCGGTGCGAGCAAAAGTGAAATCGAGCTCGGTCGTAAGATGGCTGCCGAGCTCAACAGACGAACGGCGGGGAAAATCCTGAGTCGGAAATCTTCTACGAATGCGGCGTATCTGCCAAAAAAGACAGAACTTGTCATTTTATGTCAATTGACCTCTGCACAGAGGCAAGTGTATGAGGCCGGAGCGAACCTAGTCGAGTCGTGGACGTCGGTAGATAAAAACCGATCATCTGGTGCTGCGGCCTTATGTGCGATCGGGCTCTTACGTCAGGTGGCGAACGAAGTTGATCAAATTCTTCAGGCTGACGTGATGCAAGCGACGGCCACGGTGGAAAATGAATTGGATGCGGAGGTTGAATCGGACGAGTTCTCCCGCGCGCCGGCCTCTGACACGTCGGCGCAAGAGTTGAAAAAGGTAATGGCCAAAGCTCTGCCGGACAATTATTCAGGTGGCGCCGCTGGTTCTGGGAAATTTACGGTGCTGCAACACTTGCTTGAATCTCTTGCTGAGCGCGCTGATACCACCGAACGCGTTGTGATCGTCTCGGGGTATTCTGCGTCACTCTCAACCGCAGAAAACATGTGCAAAAAATTAAATTTATCGACTTCCCGCCTCGATGGGACAGTCGCGGTCGATTTACGTACCTCGATAGTCAAGGATTTTAATTCTGGTCACGGCGGGAGAGTGATGCTTCTCTCCGTCGTCGCCGGTGGCGCTGGCTTGAACTTAGTCGGCGCAAATAGGCTGATTCTCATGGATGTGTCGTGGAATCCCGCGCATGATCGCCAAGCGATGGGACGAATTTGGCGCGACGGTCAGAGGAAACCGGTCACGATTTATCGTCTCATAGCGGCGGGCACGGTGGAGCAAAAGGTGTTTGAGCGCCAGCTAGGCAAAGAAGTGCTCAAGAGTACAGTCGAGAGCGGTTACGTCGGGTACGAAGGAGACGGATTCACGACGAAAGATTCGCTCGAAGGCATCGTGAAATTCACCGGCGATGACTTGGATTCAAAGGTGGACTGGGGTCGATCCGTGGCGACAGCGGGGACGTGTCCGCTGCTCGACGACGCGCACAAGCAGCTGAAGGAGATGACTTTCAGAGTCGTCAACGTTTCCGATGAAACTCAAACCGCGAAAGATTCGAGTCAGAAATCCCGAAAAGAGTCCATGGAAGCACGAATTAAAAAATCAGCTCCGGAACGCCGCGCTCTTGAAGATGTATTTCGTTCTACGAAGAAAGTTAAGAAATAGAGATTAAAGAACTTGTAACTGTTCGTAGCCGTCCTCAGTGCACCGCGCGCGCCCCGGAATCGCTCGACGCGGGCCAGGCGCGCCTCGCGCCATCACGAGAGTGCGCGTCCATGTCTGACGATGCGCGCGCCGCGAGCGGTCGCGCGGCGGCGTGCTCTCGTGAGCGATCGAGACACGCCCGAGCAGTCTT
>MDSV01001366.1_pt1 | contig 13872 bp, 15 predicted proteins | sample 810851 | NCBI WGS metagenome assembly MDSV01 (sample SAMN05326640, study PRJNA326480) | marine metagenome | isolation source: seawater | place: Atlantic Ocean: North East | collected 2012 | reverse complement strand
TTTGTAGATTATTATGGTTATCTAACTATTATAAACGCATTCTCCAAAATTTATAAAAAAAATAATTATAGTTTGTTACTTGCCGGAACTGCTGGACAACCATATTACCTTAAGCTTTTACAAAATAGATTAAAAAAATTAGAACTTGAGAAAAAGGTATTAATAATTGGTCATCTCAATAGAGATGAAATGAAATATCTTTATAAAAGGTGTTTTTCATACATTTCAGCCTCATCTCATGATGCAGGAATATCGAGCTCAATTTCAGAAGCTATGTTGCTTGGAAAAATATGCGTTGTCTCAGATAATTCTGATAATAAGCATTGGATTAAACCAGGGGTAAATGGTTTACTATTTAAAACAGATGATGAAAATGATTTGTACGACAAATTGTGTTTGTTAGATAATTTGAACTTAAATACAGCTAAAGAATTTAGCATTAATTTAGTCAATGAAAAAAATAAATTTGAAAATGAAATGAAAAAAATGGAGCAAATATACTTTGAGCAAAACAATTAATTTAATAATAAAAATAATTATCTTAATATTTTCAATCTACTTTATTAGTAAAATAATTGATTTTAAAGAATTGGAAATAAATATTTTGAAATATAATTACTTATTTTTTGTTTTAATAATTGGTCTGTTATCTTTTTTATTATCTACTTTAAGATGGAGCCTAATTTTAGATAAACTTATTCAACCTCAAAAATTTACCAAGTTAATGTATATTTTATCTATACAATCTTTATCTGGAAATTTTATACCAAGTCTTTTGAATGAAGGTGTAAGAATATATCTTTCTAAAATTATTAAGATGAGCACTAGTGACTCTGCTACTTCAGTAATCGTAGATAGAGTTTTTGGTTTTTTTGCTAAAGGTATTTTTATAGTTATCTCATTTTTGTTATTTAGTTTTCTATTTTTAGACTTAAAATATTTCCTAATAATATTATTTTTTATAGTTTTTTCTTCTATTTTAATATTTTTTTCTTTAGATAAAATTTTAGAAATTTTTTCTAATTTTTTAAGATTTATAAAACCCAACAAGTTGAGAGAGTTTTTAAAAAACGGGCACTCTTTTGTCTCAATTTTTTTAGAAAATAAAAATGAGGCGTCTAAACCCTTAGCTATAAGTTTAACTCTTCAATTATTACAAATAATTAGCTTTTATTTAATAAGTAAATCTTTATTTGAGGAAATTTCAATAATTCCAATTTTAATTCTTTTACCAACAATCTCATTTATATCTGCCCTTCCTATCACATTCAATGGATGGGGAGTTAGAGAACTATTATTTATCTACTTTTTTAACTTTTTTAATTATTCTGAAGAAACTACATTTATAGCTTCAATATTATTTGGACTGGTATCAGCAATTATACCTATAGTTGTTCTTTCAATTTTGTATCCGTTCAAAATACATAAAAATAATTAAATGCAAAATTATTATTCTTTACAATATAAAATATGTACAGCTCTTGGTTTGTATGCTTATATTTTTGTTACCGGTCCTTTTTTTACCGACTTATATGTAATTATATTAGACTTTGTTTTTCTATATTATCTATTAAAAAATTCTGTTTACTCAAGAAACTTTTTCTTAAAAAATTATAAGATAGAATTTTTAATATTAACACTATTTTGGATTTCTTCAGTAATAAGTTCTATTTACTCTTCTGATTTACAAAATTCATTGATAAAATCTTTAGCTTATATAAGATTTTTCATATTTTCATTTTCTATTATATATTTTATCAATTTAGAAAATAACTCAAATAAGCTAATAAAAAATTTGATTTATTTTATTTCAGGTATAATTTTTATAGTTTCTATTAGTGTATTTTATGAAATTTTAATTAAAAAACTTTTTGAAAAAGAAATAATTAATTTTGTATTTAATCAATATCAATATGGACGATACAGCGGCCTTTTCTTTGAAGAGCTAATTGTTGGATCATTTTTATCAAAAATAATTGTTGTATATCTTCTTTTAATTTCACTAAAAAAGAAATTTTCTGTATTTGATTACTCTACAGTTTTCATTGGATCATTAACAGTGTTTTTGTCTGGCGAAAGAATGAGTACAATAATGATTTCAATGTATCTATTTTTCTATATTTTAATATTTTGGAAAAAAACAGATTTAAGGTTAATTGTTTCGTTAATACTTATTTTTATATTAACTTTCGTAATTTTTTTAAATACTACACCTCGAGCAAAAGAAAGATATTTAGCTTTTACACAGTATATTAAAGAAAATATTTCATTGAATAAAAAGGAAGACAAAAATTCTAGTTATAATTATCTTGCATTATTTAAGTCTGGTATTCATGTATGGAAAACAAATAAAATTTTTGGTGTGGGTGTTAGAAATTATAGAGTTGAATGTAAAAAGATACATATTGGGGATTTAGAGGATGTTCTGGTTAATAGATACTGCGACACACATCCCCATAATATTTATTCCGAGATATTAGCCGAAACTGGCTTAGTTGGAATTAGCCTGCTAATCTTTTTTATTATATATTCAATATACAAAAGCTTCCAAAGCAAGCAATTATTTGTCAGGCAAAAGTTGTTGTCTCTACTATCGATTTCATGGGTTTTTTGGCCATTAGCTTCAACCGGAAGTTATTTTAATAATCATAATGCGAGTATATTATGGTTTTTAATAGGTATAATTTTTTTAATACGAGATCAAAATACAAATAGTAAAAAAAATGTATAAATTTTAAATTATGAAAATTGAAAAAAAAAAAATTGGAATTAAAAATGTTAAATTTGGAAAAAATTGTAAAATAATTGAACCAGTAAATATTTATGGATGTACTTTAGACGATGAGGTGTTTGTTGGACCTTTTGTTGAAATAACAAAAGGCGTAAAAGTTGGAAAGAAAACAAGAATATCAAGCCATAGTTTTTTATGTGAGCTAGTTACTGTTGGAAAGAGATGTTTTATTGCTCACGGTGTAATGTTTACAAATGATACTTTCTCAAATGGAAAACTGGGTGGAAGTAAGAAAAATTGGAAGAAAACTTTAGTTGGAGACGATGTATTAATTGGATCTAACTCGACAATTTTACCTGTAAAAATAGTTTCTGGCAGTGTAATTGGTGCAGGAAGCGTAGTAACTAAAAATTGTAATGTTAAAGGTATTTATGCTGGAAACCCTGCTAGATTAATAAGAAAGTTGTAATTTTTATTTTTTTTTAAACAAATGTCGAAATATAATTTTTTTAAAAAAATTTTGAAAATTAATTTTAATGGGGAAATCATTGAGCATAATAAAAAATATAAAATATTTGATGAAGTAAAAAAACTCAATTTTTTAAGATCAAAAAAAAGAAAACTAGTATTGATTTTTTGTTATAATGAGATGCAAAGTATAATTTCTTACTTGTGGACTTTAGCAAATAATAATGTAGCAATACTAATAAATTCAAACCTAGATCAAGATTTAGTAGATAATCTTATTAAAAAATATTCACCGGATATAATAATCTCTAAAAATATGAGTAATTATAAAAATTATGATACTAAGAAAGAAATAAATGGCTTCTATTATTTGAATAAAATATCCTTAAGTAAAAATAAATTTTACAAAGATCTTGCTTTACTTCTTCCCACTTCTGGAAGCACAGGATCTCCTAAATTTGTAAGAATTTCATATAAAAATTTATATTATAACACCAAAGATATAACAAATTATCTTAAAGTAGAACCCTCTGATACGACAATAACGACTTTACCATTTTCTTATACTTACGGTATGTCAATTATAAATTCTCATATTTTTGTTCCTAGCAAGATATTAGCATATAACGGTACAGTTATAGAAAAAACTTTTTTTGATCTAATAAAGAAATGGAAAGTCAATAATTTTGGAGGAGTTCCATTAATATTTGAAATGTTACAAAGGTTGAAACTTGAAAATTTCGATCTTTCTTCTTTAAAATATATCACACAGGCTGGTGGTCCTTTAAGTAAAAAATTAATAAAATTTTTTCATTTTTCACTTAAAAAAAAAAAAATTAAATTTATAACTATGTATGGCTCAACTGAAGCAACCTCAAGAATGTCTTACTTACCATCAAAATTTAACTTAACTAAAACTTCTAGTATTGGCAAAGGACTACAAAAATCTTTTAAAATAATTAATTTAAATACAGGTAAAGAAATTAAAAAATATAATGAGACTGGTGAATTAGTATATTTTGGTAAAAATGTATGCTTAGGATATTCATTAAGCTCTAAAGACCTAAGTTTAGAAGATCAAAATAAGGGAATCCTTAAAACTGGTGATATTGGGTTTAAAGATAAAGATGATTTTTTTTATGTTATAGGAAGACTTGATAGGTATATAAAGATTTATGGTCAAAGGATAAACATTGACGATATTGAAAAAATCTTATCGCTCAAATTTTCAAATATTTGTGTTAAATATAATAATAATAAAATGTTAATTTTTAGTGATAAAAATTACGATCGCAAGAAAGTTATAGAATATATAAGTACAAAAATTAAAATACATAAAAATATTATTGATTACATCAAAGTGCCGGAGTTACCTAGAAATTTAAACGGGAAAATAGATTATGCAAAGTTATAATAAATCTTTTGAAAAACTGGTAAAAGTTAATTCATATAATTTTAAAAATAATTATTCAGAAAAATTATTCAAAAAAATTTTTAGTGAACTTTATATTCATCATATTAAAAATTCAAAAATTTATAAAGATATTTTAAGTAGATATAAGTCTTCTAAATTAAATCAATATTTTTTACCAGCAAGAATTTTTAAAGAGTTAGATATAATAAGCATAGATAAAAATAAAATTTTTAAAATACTCAACTCATCTGGAACATCAGGGAGACAGTCGAAAATTTATTTAGATAAAAATAACTCTGTCACGCAAACTAAGATATTAAGTAAGCTCTATCAAGATTTTTTTAAAATTAAAAAAAGAAGTCCTATGATAATATTTGACAGATCTGATATAATAAAAGATAGAAAATTATTTTCTGCGAGGGGTGTTGGAATCCTGGGTTTTTCAATTTTTGGCAAAGACCATTTTTATGCTTTTAATGAAAAAAATAAATTAAGAGAGAAAGAACTTTTGACATATTTAAACAAACATAAAAATGAAAAAATTTTAATTTTTGGATTAACAAACATTATATGGGAAAATCTAGTAAATTTAAGAAAATCTAGTTCTGTAAAAAAATATCTTAGAAAAAGTACTTTAATACATGGAGGAGGTTGGAAAAAACTTGTTTCTCAAAAAATTACAAATCAGAGGTTTAAAAGTGTTCTCCGTAAAAGGCTCGGTATAAAAAATGTTTTCAATTATTATGGGATGGTTGAGCAAACTGGATCAATTTTTTTTGAATGTGAAAGAGGATATTTTCATACATCAATATTTTCTGATATAAAAATATTAGACAAACATTTTACTGAACAAAACTACCTTAAGAAAGGTATTGTTCAATTATTTTCTTTATTACCTACTAGTTACCCTGGACATAATTTATTGACTGAAGATGAAGGCATAATATATGGAAAAAATAATTGTAAATGTAAAAGAAAAGGAAAATTTTTTAAAATTATTGGAAGACTAAAAAAATCTGAAACCAGGGGTTGTAGTGACAATTATGATTTATAAATCAAAAAATGAAATTCTTAATGCTAATTACAAATTTCTTAATCAGGCTCCTTATTCCAATTTATTGTGTGAATTTGTCTCTGACATCTCAAAAAAATTATTAGCTTTAAAAAATATAAAAAATTATCCAGATTTGTTTGAATTTGCATTTTGGTGCAGAAATTCGAATATTTTGAGAAAAAAAAAAAAATTTAAAGATATTTATAAAAATAGAAAACCTTTAGGTATAGTTTTTCATGTACCTCCTTCGAATATTCCTACTAACTTTGCTTATAGTTTGGTTTTTGGACTTCTTACAGGTAATACCAACGTTATTAGATTATCGAAAAATACTGAGCCATACTCAAAAATTCTCTTACGAATAATATCTGAACTAGTTAAGTCTAAATACAAAATCTTAAAGAAATCAAATTATTTTCTATATTATGATAGAGATGAAGATATCAATAAAAAATTAAGTAAAATAGCTGATGCAAGAATGATTTGGGGTAGCAATAAAACAATTAATATTTTTAAAGAATATCCTACCAAACCATATTGTAGGGATTTTAATTTTTTTGAGAGATTTTCCATATGTGTTTTGAATTCTGATACCGTCAACAAAATTAATAATAAGGATTTATTAAATTTAGTTCATAATTTTTATAACGATACATATCTAACCAATCAAGCTGCTTGCTCCTCTCCTAGAATTATTTTTTGGGTAGGAAAAAAAAAATTAGAAGCAAAAAAAAAATTTTGGTACTCATTATATAAATATTTATCAAATAGAGACGATTTCTTAACAGAATTTATTTCTATAGATAAGGAATTATTTGCAAATATTAATTATGCAAAAATAAAAAGTTTTATTAAAAATTATGAAAATTTTAAAAATCTTATAAATATAGTTAACTTAAAAAAAATACCTAAAAACATTGACCAGTTAAAAGGAAATAATGGTTTTTTTTACCAATTTGATTTAGAAAATATTAATGAAATAAAAAAAAATATTAATAGAAACTATCAAACACTTACTTACTTTGGGATTACCAAAGAGCAAATTAAAAACTGTGTTATTTCAAAAAATATGAATGGAATAGATAGAGTTGTTCCAGTTGGTCAGTCTTTAAATATAGATTTTAATTGGGATGGTTTAGATCTAAATAATTCTCTTACAAGAGAAGTTGTAATTATTTAATTATGAAATTAAAACTGAATAAAGAGGAGATAATGTATTATCAAAAAAACAGAGATCCTTTTTTAATGATTGATGCAGCTACAGAAATAATTCCTGGAAAGAAAGCAAATGGTTATAAATATTTAAAAAAAGATGAGTGGTTTTTCAAAGTTCACTGGCCAGAGGACCCTAATATGCCTGGAGCACTTCAAGTAGAAGCTCTGACGCAGATGGGAGCTTTAACGATACTAACTTTAGAGGGTAATCATGGTAAATTAATTTATGTTGTAGCAGCTGATAAAGTGAAATATAAAAAAAAAATTGTCCCAGAGAATAAACTTTATATTGAAACTCAGTTATTAAGTTGGAAAAGAGGTATGGGCATTGTAAAAGCAGAGAGTTTTGTTGATAATCAACCCGCTTGTTCTGGTATATTTACACTTGTATTGACAGAAGAATTTCAAAAGAGTAAGAGATAAAAGATTAAATAAATTATGCCCATTGCATCATCACTACTTAAGAAACCAAGACTAGTAAAGAAACTTAAGGATTTTTATGAATACGTAAAATATAATGATGGAAAAGTTGGAACTAAGACAAGAGGGATAGACTTAAACTTTAATAATGCTTGTAATTTAAGGTGCAAGTATTGCTTCACAAATTCTCCAAAAGGAGATCATGTAAAAGAATATTTAGATTATGATGCAATTGCAAGATTAGCAGATGAGGCAGATGAATTAGGTTATTTTGAATTTGATCTACAAGGTGGAGAATTGTTACTTCAGCCAAAAAAACTCTTTAAAGTTTTAGAAGCGATAAAACCTGAAAGGTTTTACTTATATGTAACTACAAATGGATATTATTTAGACGAGGATATGGCTAAAAGATTGGCCAAAGCAGGTGTAAGTAGAGTATCTGTGAGTATAGATAGCATGGATGAAAAAATTCATGATGAGATTAGAGGAAGAAAAGACTCATGGAGAAGAGCAATGGAAGGGTTAAAGCATGTACAAAATGCAGGAATAGATCCGTATCTAAATATAACTGTAGGTCATTATAATGCTCATACAGATCATTTAAAGCAGTTATTAGACTATTCAAAAGATCAGAAATATAGAACACTACTTAATGTAGCCGTACCTGCTGGTATGTGGCATCAAGCTGAGGAAATAATATGTGATGACAAGGATAGAGAATATCTAAGAAAAATTAGAAAAGATTATAAGAATTTAGTTAGAAATATATGGAATCCTTTTGATAGATCTCATGAAGGAATTCTGGGCTGTACTACTGTTAATAGATTATATATTACTCCAATTGGAGATGTTTTAGTTTGCCCATATGTTCACATAAAAATTGGAAATATTTTCAAACAATCACTTAAAGAAATTGTTGATTTTGGTTTTAGAATTAAATATTTCAGGAATCATAGTGATCTTTGTTTAGCTGGTGAGGATAAAAGTTTTATTGAAAAGTTTATGACGAAAAGTGGTCAAACTATTTTTAAACCAGCTTTAGCTGAGGAGATTTTTTCTAAAGAAGACTTTGTAAAAAAATAAAATAGTGCTATCCAATTCTATATCAGTTATTACCGGATCTAGTAGCGGTATTGGGCTTCAAACATTAAAACTTTTTTTAAAGTACAAAAGTAAAGTAGTTGCCTGCTATAATAAAAATGATACAGAGCTAAAAAAACTTAAAAACGAACATCCAAATAATTTATTTCTTTATTCTTTTAATTTTTCGAATGAAGATGAAACAAAGAATGCAGCAAAAAAAATAGTGACTGAGTTTAATAAAATCAATATATTAATTAATAACGCTGGTGAAATTAATACTTCCTTGTTTCAAATGACAACTCTAGAAAATCTAAAAAAAATGTTTGATATAAATTTTTTTAATCAAATGTTATTTACTCAAATAATATCTAAAAAAATGATTAGAAATAAATCTGGATCTATTGTAAATATATCTACCAGTTCTGCATTGGATGGAAATGAAGGCAGATTTTCGTATGCCACTTCAAAAGCAGCATTGATTTCTGCAAGTAAAGTTTTTGCAAGAGAATTATCTCACTTCAACATAAGATCCAATGTGGTTGCCCCTGGACTTACAGAAACAAATTTAATGCGAAATAGCCATGAAGAAAAAAATATAAACAAACAACTAGAAAATCAAATGATTAAAAGGGTTGCTGATCCCATTGAGATTGCAAATCTAATTTTATTTCTAGCATCAAACAAATCTAGCTACATAACTGGACAAACAATCAGAATTGATGGAGGCATGAATTAATGTCATCTGAAAATTTAAATACTAAAAATAAAGTTTTTTCAAATAACTTAAGAAAAAATATTTTAGATATGGCTTTAAATGCTGGTAGTGCTAGCTCTCACTTTGGAGGTGCTTTATCTATAGTTGATATAATGACTGTTCTGTTTAAGGAGTTTATACACTTTAACAAAGAAAATTATCAGAAAATAGATAGAGACAGATTCATATTAAGCAAAGGACACGCTTGTATGGCTCTTTACTCTGTTTTGTTTGAAATAGGACTTCTTAATCAAGAAGATTTAAATTCATTTGAAAAATCAGAAAGTATTCTTTTAGGACATCCAATTATAAATAAAGATAAAGGTATTGAATTATCAACAGGTAGTTTGGGTATGGGGATTTCTATTGGTATGGGCATGGCATTAGCCTTAAAAAGAAAAAAAATTGACAGCAATGTTTTTACTATAGTTGGAGATGGTGAATGTAATGAGGGATCAGTGTGGGAAGTTGCTCTTTCTGCTCCAAAGTTTAATTTAAATAATTACACTGTAATTTTAGATAGAAACAACCTCCAGCAAACTGGTTCAAGCGATACAATTTTGAGTTTGAATAAACTTTCTGACAAATGGAAAAGTTTTAATTGGGAAACAATAGAAATTGATGGGCACAATTTTGATCAAATAAGAGACGCATTTTCAATAAAAAGTGAAAAACCTAAATTAATTTTAGCGCACACAATCAAAGGTAAAGGTTTTAGTTTTTCAGAGAACAATAATGATTGGCATCACAAAATTCTTACTAAAAAACAATATGATGAAGCATTGAATGAATTATTAGGCTAAATGGAAATTACAAAAAAACAAATTAACTTATGGTCAAAGATGGGTTCAAGAGCAACATTTGGACTTAGTTTGTTAGAATTACAAAAACAATACAATGATTTAATGGTTTTAACTTCTGATGTATCTACATCTGCCGGTCTTGATAGATTTAGAAATAGTTTCCCAGATAAATACGTCGATGTTGGTATATCAGAACAAAACTTAATAGGAGTGGCAACAGGATTAGCAAAAACTGGTTATAACGTTTTAACAACAACTTTTTCTCCATTCCAAACTATGAGATGCTGTGAACAAATAAAGAATAATTTAGGCTACATGAAAACAAAAGTAACTTTAGTTGGATTAGCCTCAGGTCTGGTTTTAGGTACTTTAGGTTTTACACATGCATCGATTGAAGATATTGGATCCTTAAGATCAATTCCAAATATTCAAATAATATCTCCTGCTGATTGTACTGAAACAGTAAAATCAGTGATAGCATGTTTAGAAAACCCTAATCCAACTTATATTAGACTTACTGGAGGTCAACTAAATCCCCAGGTTTATGATGATGATTATAAATTTCAAATCGGAAAAGCTATAAAAATAATAGATGGAAGTGGTATTGCCATAGTTGCTAACGGAACTCGAGTTAGAGATGCAATGAACGCAGTTAAAAAAATTAATGAAGATTATGGAGCAAGGTGTTCAGTATATAATTTTCATACAATTAAACCAATTGATGAGGACAAGATTTTAGAAATTTCTAAAAATCATGAAGTTATAATATCTGTAGAGGAGCATAATATTATTGGAGGATTAGGATCTGCCATAGCTGAGTCAATATTAAAGTTAAATCTTAATTTGAAATTAAAAGTATTAGGTATTAATGATGTTTATCCAAAGGGTGGTGAGTACAATTATTTATTAAAAAAGTTGAATTTAGATACTTTGGGTATATATAATCAAACAAAGGAATTACTGTAAATTAATGGAACAAAAATATAAAGAAGCTTTTGTGAACGCATTATCAGTTTCTGATGGAACTGATTTTAAAAATTTAAAGTATAATGATATACCAGAGTGGGACTCTATTGGACATATGACATTAATCTCTGAATTAGAGGAAAAATTTTCAATTTCCTTCGAAACAGATGATATAGTTAATTTTTCCTCATTTGAAGAAGGAAAAAAAATACTCAATAAAATGGGTGTGAAGTTATAACTATTTTTGACATAATTTTATTTTGACAAACTGTCTTTTTACGTTATTAGTGACTTGCCTGGTGATTATTGCGAAAGTGTGATACCCGATCCCATTCCGAACTCGGAAGTCAAGCCTTTCTGCGCCGATGGTACTTTGTCTTAAGACACGGAAGAGTAGGACATTGCCAGGCTTATCCAAAATGAAGAATCTCATAATTGTAACTGGTGGAGCTGGCTTTGTTGGTTCAAATCTAATTGAATTTTTTTTAAAACAGACAAAATTTAATATTATAAGTCTAGATAACTATTCATCAGGCTCAAAAAAAAACCACATAAAGAATAAAAGGGTTAAATATTTTAGAGGAGATACTTCTAAAATAGTTAAAATTTTAGATAAATATAAAAATAAAATAAATTCGATTTTTCATTTTGGAGAGTTTTCAAGAATATTTGAGAGTTTTAGAAAGTTTGATCATTGTTATGAGTCTAATTCAATTGGCACAAAGGCTGTTTTTAAATTTTGTTTAGATAATAAAATAAAACTATTATATTCTGCCACTTCTGCAACATTAGGAAAAAAAGGTAATGATAAAAATCTTTCTCCATATGCTTTTACAAAAGCAAAAAATTTAGAATTACTAGAAAACTTAAAACAATGGTTTGGGTTTAAATTTGAAGTAATTTTTTTTTATAATGTTTATGGTCCTAAACAAATTAAAGTAGGGGATATGGCAACAGTAATTGGAATATTTGAAGATCAATATTTAAATAATAAATCTTTAACTGTTGTTAAACCTGGAACTCAAACAAGAAACTTTACGCATATCCATGATACTGTAAAAGTCTGCTATAAGGCTTTTAAATCAAATAAATGTAAATATTACAGTATAAGTAGTAAAAAATCTTACTCAATATTAGAGGTTGCAAAGATGTATAAAAGAAGAATTAAATTACTAAAGCCTAGAGTTGGAGAGCGATATGCCTCAGCTTTAACTAAAATCTCGTCAAAAAACAAAATAATCCAAAAATATGGAAAATTACAATTGAAAGATTATATAAGTTCCTTTATTAAGACACATAAATTATGAAAATAAAAAGTTCATTAAAGTCAATAAAAAAAAGAGATCTTAACTCTAAGCTTGTTAGAAGAAGAGGGAGAGTTTACGTCATCAACAAAACAAACCCGAAATTTAAAGCAAGACAGAAATAATTTTATGGATAATGAAAACCATAAGAATACTTGGGATAATTTTACTAAGTTTGTTTTATGGGGAACTGTTGCAGTAATTTCTGTTTTAGTTTTAATGGCTATATTTCTATTATAGTATAGAAATTAATTTTTTATGAATCTAGCATCAATTTCAGAAAATAAAGATATTGAAAAGAGGGTAGCAATTACTCCTGAGATTGCAAAAAAATATGTTAGTCTGGGATTTAGTTTATTTCTACCAAAAAATTATGGAGCTCACTTAGGTTTTAACGATGAAGATTATGAAAATTTTGGAACTAATTTTTTAGATAATGAAGAGGAAATAATTAAAAATTCTGAAGTTATCATTCAATTAGGTTTACCAGAAAAAGAAAAATTATCGTTTTTTAAAGAAAATCAAAATTTGATTGGTTCATTGAATGCTTTTTTAAATAGAGATAAATTAGTAGATTTAAAATCAAAGAAAATTAATTGTTTTTCATTAGAATTACTTCCAAGAATTACAAGAGCACAGTCAATGGATATTTTATCATCACAAGCCAATCTAGCTGGCTACAAGGCTGTAGTAGAAGCTTTTCAAGCTTATGAAAGGGCTATCCCAATGATGATGACTGCAGCTGGAACCATTCCTGCAGCGAAAGTATTGGTAGTTGGCGCAGGTGTTGCTGGATTACAAGCCATTGCAACTGCGAAAAGAATGGGTGCCATTGTGTTTGCTACAGATGTAAGGATGGCCTCAAAAGAACAAGTTGAAAGTTTAGGAGGTAAATTTCTTACAGTTGAAGGATCTGAGAATTTAGAAACTGAAGGGGGCTACGCAAAAGAGGCTTCAGATGAATTCAAAATAAAACAAGAAGAATTACTTTCAGATACATTAAAAAAAATTGATATAATAATTTGTACTGCTTTAATTCCAGGAAGAGAAGCACCTAAAATTATCAAAGAAAATATGTTCAAAAATTTACAACCAGGATCAGTCATCTATGATTTAGCAGCAATTCAAGGAGGAAATACTGATTTTACAGAGGTTGATAGAATAATTGAAAAAGATGGTGTTAAAATTTTAGGTGAGACAAACATTTTAAATAAACTACCTGTATCTGCCTCTAATTTATATTCAAAAAATGTATTTAATTTTATTTCGAATTTGTATGATAAAGAAAATAAAAAATTAAATATTAATTTAGATGATGAGATAATAGAGAAAACACTTATTAAATAATTTTATGGAAATAGACCCTTTTATATTCAGATTAAGCATTTTTATATTGTCAATATTTGTTGGTTATTATGTTGTCTGGAGCGTAACACCTTCTTTACATACTCCCTTAATGTCAGTTACAAATGCAATCTCCTCTGTAATCATTGTAGGTGCAATAATTGCAGCTTTATCTGGAGGTGATGGAGATGTTTTCTCCACATCTAGTATTTATGGTTTCTTAGCAATTATTTTGGCAGCAGTAAATATTTTTGGTGGATTTTTAGTCACTCAAAGAATGTTAGCAATGTATAAAAAAAAGAAAAAGGATAAATAA
>MDSV01067872.1_pt1 | contig 13874 bp, 17 predicted proteins | sample 810851 | NCBI WGS metagenome assembly MDSV01 (sample SAMN05326640, study PRJNA326480) | marine metagenome | isolation source: seawater | place: Atlantic Ocean: North East | collected 2012 | reverse complement strand
GAGTCATTTAAAATATAAATCTATATTGCTGATACTGTAAAATTATGTATAGTTATAATTACTATGCGTGATACTAAACATTTAGAAAAACATGCTAATAAAGTTGCTAGCAATGCTAAAGAAAAAGTTCTTTTTAAGCATCACAGAAAAGCTGTTGAAGCTGGAGCGAATGGAACTTTAGACTATACCATTAAAGAAGGTGTAAATAAAAATAAGATTGCAAACGATAAAATACTTAAAAATAAATAATATTTTTAGCAACTATAATACATTTCAAACTCCATAGGATGAGGAGTGTGTTCAAGGTTATAAATTTCTTCAAATTTTAAAGCTATGTAAGCATCAATTTGATCATCAGTAAAAACATTACCTTGAGTAAGGAATTTTCTATCTTTATCTAGATTTTCCATCGCTTCTCTTAATGAACCGCAAACAGTTGGAATATTTTTTACTTCATCTTCAGATAAAGAGTATAAGTCTTTATCAAATGATTTGCCTGGGTTTATTTTATTTTTAATACCATCTAAACCAGCCATAAGCATAGAAGCAAAAGTTAAGTATGGGTTACCAGCAGCATCAGGAAATCTAATTTCACATCTTGCTCCATTTTTATTTAAAGTAATTGGGATTCTACATGAAGCAGATCTGTTTCTGGCTGAATATGCCAATAACACAGGCGCTTCAAAACCTGGAATTAATCTTTTATAACTATTAGTTGTAGCATTAGAAAAAGCATTTATAGCTTTTGCATGCTTAAGTATTCCTCCAATATAATGCAAGGCAGTATCAGAAAGTCCAGCATATTTATCACCTGAAAAAATAGCTTTATTAGCTTTCCATATCGATTGATGAACATGCATTCCCGAACCATTATCACCTTTGATTGGTTTCGGCATAAAGGTTGCAGTTTTGCCAAAAGAATTTGTAACCATATGTACAACATATTTGTAAAGCTGAACATTATCAGCTTGGTCTGTTAGCGTACCAAAATACATTCCTAATTCATGTTGACTTGGTGCGACTTCATGATGGTGTTTTTCAACTTTTACTCCAACTTCTTTTAATGATTTTAAATATTCACTTCTCATATCTTGTTCGCTGTCCACTGGAGGAACCGGAAAATATCCACCTTTTACTGGAGGTCTATGACCCATGTTTCCATTTTCATAAATTTTTCCTGTATTGTACGGGCCTTCTTTACTATCAATCATGAAACTCGTTTCGTTCATTTCATTTTTATATCTAACATCATCAAAAACAAAAAATTCAGGTTCAGGACCAAAAAAAGCTTTATCACCAATCCCTGTTTTTTTTAAATATGCTTCAGCTTTTTTTGCTATTCCTCTAGGATCTCTTTCATAAGGCGTTTTTTTGACTGCATCAAAAATATCACAAAATAAATTTAATGTTGTATGAGATGTAAATGGATCGATTATTTGTTTTGAAAGATCTGGCTTTAAGATCATGTCCGACTCATTAATAGCTTTCCACCCAGCTATTGAGGAACCATCAAAGAAAACTCCTTCGTTTAGCATATCTTCATCTACAACAGAAGTATCCATTGTTAAATGTTGTAGTTTGCCTTTAGGATCAGTAAATCTAAGATCCAGAAATTCAACATTTTTATCTTTAATAAGTTTTAAAACTTTATTTGCACTCATATAATCTTCTTAATAACACTACTTTTAACAAAAGAACTAATAAATAAAAGACTTTTAAATTAGATAACAGGTATGCATTATTTACATTACACATAATGTCATTTAATTAGGGTAATTAAGGATAAAATTAAATATACACAACTTATCATAGAATTATTTATGGAAAATCTGATTGAAAGGCCAAATGTTAAAAAGGTTAATAGTTTTATTAAAAAATATAAATCTTCATTAAGTGTAGTAACATTAAAAGAGACAGCTAAAACAGCAAAAGATGCCGCAAAATCATTAAATTGTGAGGTAGGTGCAATTGTTAAAAGTTTGGTTATTAAATTAGATAATACATTCTTGTTATGTTTAGTTGCTGGTGATAAGAAATGTTCCTTTAAATTAATAAAGCTAATTTCAAACAAAGATAAAATTTCAATGGCCAACCCAGAAGAAGTTAAAATACAGACTGGTTTTTCGATTGGCGGAGTTTCGCCTGTTGCTCATAAAAATAAACTGCCAATTTTTATAGATAAATCTTTAAATAGATTCGAATTTTTATATGCAGCTGCAGGACACCCAAATTGCATATTTAAAGTTAATTATTCTGATTTATTAAATATGACACAAGCAATTGAACATAATATATCAGAATGAAACAACCTACGCTTTTTGATTATCTAACATTAACATTGCTTGCATTAATTTGGGCTTCAGCTTTTTTTAATATTAAAATTGCAACATTTTCTTATGGACCATTAATGATTGCATTTTTGAGAGTTTTTTTTGGCGCCATACCTTTGATACTACTTTGTTATTTTAAAAAAATTAAAATAGAAGCATTTACAAAAGACTGGTATTGGTTTGCTTTGATTGGTTTAATAAATCTTGTATTACCATTTTTTTTAATCGCTTATGGAGTAAAGACAGTACAAAGTAATTTAGCAGCAATTCTGATGTCAACAACCCCTTTAAGCTCAACTATATTAGGACATTTTTTTGTAAAAAATGAAAAAATGAATTATTTAAAAACATTCGGTATATTAGTAGGTTTTTCAGGTATTATTTATTTATTCTCAGATAATCTGTTAATTAATCAAAATAACTTTATATCTGCTCTTTTAATTTTATTAGGATCAACATGTTACGTTATAGGTGGAGTTCTAACACTAAAAATAAGTAAAAAAAAGAACGAAAATGTTACAGCTTCAATATTAATTTGGGCAGTAATCATTTTAATACCTATAACTTTTATTATTGAAGAGCCTTGGAAACTTACCCCAACCAATGAATCAACTCTTTCATTAATTTATTTAGGTGTAGTTGCTACAGGTCTTGCATGGTTACTTAGATTTAGAATTTTAAAAAATAATGGTTTAGTTTTTCAGTCTCAAGTAGCTTATTTAATTCCTATTTTTGGTATTATATTAAGTTATATTTTTTTAAACGAACTAATTACTCCTAAAGTACTTGTTTCATTATTTGCTGTGGTTTTAGGAATTTATTTTGTAAAAAAATCTTCAAGCAAAAAAATTATTTAAGGCAAGCAATCTCTTTAATATGAGAGGGGTTAGTTTCACAACATCCACCCAAAATGGTTGCTCCTTTATTTTTCATTTTATTTGAAAAGTCATGAAAAATTTTTGGTGTATAATCATCCCTTTTTCCCAAAACTGTATTAGGATTTGCTCCTTCTTCAACTGAATAAGATTTGTTTTTTTTTTGAATTTCGTCAGCTGGAATAGGATCCATTTTCCAAAGATTAGCTTTAAAACCAAAAGGTATATTAAGTATCTTCATTTCATCAATCGAATTTTGTATTATTTCAGGAGATACACATGCCATTACAACACCTAACCATCTTTTATTTTGATTTTCTTGAACTGTTTTGAATATAGTTTCATTAGATGGAAGCCTACCATTTTTTGATATATGTAAACCGATCAAAATAGGTTTATTAAATTTTTTTAAAATATTGTTGGCAATTTTGATTTCTTTTGAGCTACTAATAACATCTAGATAAAAGAAATCTACAAAAGGTTCTAATAATTGAGCCTGGTCATTAAAGTCTTTTTCAATTATTTCATCATTACGATCATCAACAACATATGTTCCTTTTTGAGCGGGCAAACTACCTGCTATTAATATATTTTTATTAGATATTTTTTTTGCTTTAACTGCTAATTCACCTGCCATTTTATTTGCATAATCAAATTTTTCTGGGCAATTATTTTCTATTAACCTTTCTCTTCTAGAACTAAAACTATTTGTAGTTATTATATCTGCTCCTGCATTTATATAATCTAAATGAGTATCTATTACTATTTGATGATAATTATTATTTATTAAAGCAGAAGAAGACCATAAAGTTCCTTTTGCCTTCAAACCTCTCGCCAAAAGCTCTTGACCCATTCCTCCATCAAGGATTTTTGTAGTTTTAAAAAAATTTATATCCATTTTATTTATAAAAATAACTTAATAGACATCCTTATTGCAATAAATAAAACAAGACCTGAAGTAATTAAAGCTAAAATACGAGTAGGAAATATTTTTAAGTTCAAAAAGTTACCTATTTGCCCACCTATTAAAACTATTAATAATAATAACCAATAGTTTTGAATATTATTTAAAGACTCTGGTTTAGTTAGCTGTCCAATAATTCCAAAAATAGAATTTATTAAAATAAATAAGGAAGCAGTTGTTACAATATGTGCTGGCTTTGCAGCTCTTAATAAAAAAAGAATTGGACTTAAAAAAATTCCTCCTCCTATACCTACTACTCCAGAAACAAAACCTAGAATTCCCCCTATCAGAAACGACATTAATTTTGGAATTTTTTTATACTTGTTTTTATTATCATCATATGACTTAAAGTTGATCAATAATAATAAACCAGCAATAGTAAGAACAAAAAATAATAATAATTCAAAAATTTTTTTATCGATAGCTATTGATCCTCCAATGAAGGCCAAGGGAACCGACCCAAATAGGTATGGTATTAATAATTTTAGATTTAAGTTTCCGGCTCTTATGTAATTAAAACAGTTCCCTGAAACTACAATTATATTACAACTTAATGCTATTATTGGAAAAATAGAATATGGTATTCCCCAAATAAATAATATTGCTAGATAAGTTGATCCACCACCAAAACCAACACTAGAATATAATATTGCAGTTACAAAAAATAAAATTGATAATATAATCATATAAAATAATATAATTTATGAATGTAAATATAGCTCTTTTAACCGTAACAGATACCAGAACTTTTGAAAATGATAAATCTGGAAAAATATTAGTTAAAAAAATAGAGGAAGCAAAACATAAATTAATTGATAGAAAAATATGTAAAGATAACAAAAATGATATTATTGAAGTTTTAAAAAATTGGATTAATCAAAAAAATATAGATGTTATAATTACAACTGGCGGAACTGGATTAACGGGTAGAGATATAACTCCTGAGGCATTAAACGAAATTGCTGATAAACATATACCAGGATTTGGTGAAGTATTTAGAACAATAAGTTTAAAGACGGTTGGAACATCAGCAATTCAATCTAGAGCGTGCGCTGTACTATCAAATGGAAAATATATATTTTCATTGCCTGGATCATCGGGTGGAGTTGTTGATGCGTGGGATGGCATTTTAAAATATCAACTAGATATAAATCATAAACCTTGTAATTTTGTTGAACTTTTTCCTAGACTAAAAGAAAAGTAGAAACTATTTTTTTTCCCTTGTTGCTATATAAACCCCAAGTGAAGCAATGCAAAATCCAAAAATATCTAATTGACTCAATTTTTCATTTAAAAATAACCAAGCCATAAAAGCAGAGATAGGCGGTATTAGAAAAAAAAGAGTAACCGTTTTACTAGCAGATCCTTTATGAAGTAAATACATTAATATAGAAAATGCACCAAACGATACTAATATTATTTGATGAGTCATTGCAATGATGAAAGTATTTGTAAAATTTAAGTATGGTGTTGTAAAAAATAAAATAATTATAAAATGAAATAAAAATCCACCTATTGCTTGATACAAATTATTTACAGGTAATGGTAAATTATTAGTAATTTTTTTTTGCCACAAAGTTGCAGCAGTTACTGATAATAGAGAGATAAAAGTAGCTATTACACCCGATGTTGGTAAACTAGCTCCGATATCAAAACCCAAAACTAAAACCGCACCAATAAAACCTAATAAAACACCAATCCATTGTTGCCATGTAACTTTTTCATTTAACAATGGTCCAGCTAATGCATTAGTTAATACTGGTTGTAAAGTAACTATTAATGCAGCAATTCCTGTAGGTAAACCTTTCGAAACTGAATAAAAAACTCCACCTAAATAAATTCCATGAAACAAAATTCCACTAAGAATAGAACTAAGTAAATTTTTTTTTGAAATAATTATTTTATATTTTTTATAAATTGAAAATAAAAAAAAACCAAAAGAAACAAGAATAAATCTAAAACAAAGTGCAGCAAAAGGAGAGCTATTATCAACAATAGGCTTAGTTGTTATAAATGCTGATGACCAAAGAATAATAAAGATTAGTGGAAACAGTCTATTCATAAATTAAGAAAAATATTTATTTTTGATATTTTTCTTTCCATTCTGAATAGGGCATTCCATAAACATATTCTCTAGCTTCAGGGTCGGATATTATAATACCTTTTTTATTAGCCTCTTCACGATACCACTTTGACAAACAATTTCTGCAGAAACCAGCTAAATTCATCAAATCAATATTTTGTACGTCTTTTTTTTCTCTTAGATGTTTTAATAATCTTTCAAAAGCTGCTGACTGAAGTTCTTTTTTTATGTTATTATCCATATAAATTAATATATATTTAAAATGTATTTATGAAATTAACTGGATCATATCAAATTAACCTAGAAAAACAAAAGGTTTGGGAGTCTTTAAATAATCCTGAAATTCTAAAAAAAACTATTCCTGGCTGTGAAGAATTTAAGAAAAATTCAGATACTGAGTTTACAGCTACAGCAACAAACAAAATAGGTCCATTTAATGCAAGTTTTAAAGGAGATATAGAATTAAAAGATCTCAACCCACCTAATAGTTATAAAATTATTGGCTCAGGAAATTCACCAGTAGGATTTGCTTCTGGCGAAGCTATAGTAAAACTTGAGGATTTTGAAGGTGGAACAAAATTAACCTACTCTGTAGAAGCTAATGTAGGTGGAAAAATTGCTCAAGTTGGTTCAAGATTGATCGATATGAGTGCTAAGAAAATGGCTGATATTTTTTTTGGTAAATTTTCTGAAATAGTTTCTCCAAAAAATTTAGATAATAAAAACGATACTTCCGTAGATAATGAGAAAAAAGTAACTATAGATGAAAAAACAAAAAAAAACAATTTTAGGAAAAAAATATTTTATATAGTTACAATTTTTTTAATTTTATCAGCTTTATATATAGCAATTAAGTAATTCTAATTTTACGTGTATTAATTTTTTGTGATTGCTTGTTATTTAAACTTATGATGTAATGTTTTTGTAGAAGGGTAGGTATAGATGCAAAAAATTAACTTAGAGGTTAATGGTAAAAAAATAAGTAAAGAAGTTCCCGATCACACAATACTATCAAATTTTTTAAGAGATCATTTAAATTTAACAGGAACACATGTAGGGTGTGACACGAGTCAATGTGGAGCGTGCGTAATCCATGTAGATGGAAAATCTATAAAAAGTTGTTCAACTTTAGCTGTTGATGTTAACAACTCAAAAATAACTACAATTGAAGGTCTTGCAAAAAATGGAGAAATGCATCCGATGCAAGAAGCATTTAAAAAAATGCATGGACTTCAGTGTGGATTTTGTACACCAGGAATGGTTATGAGTGCTGTTGATTTGTTAAAAAATAAAAAAAATCCAACTGACCAAGAAATTAGAAAATGGTTGGAAGGAAATATTTGTAGATGTACAGGTTATCAAAATATTGTTGCTGCAGTTAAAGAAGCAGCTTCAAAACTATAAGGGAGATTAATATGGCTAGTTTGGTAGGTTCTAGAGTTGAAAGAAAAGAGGATAAAAGATTTTTAACAGGTAAAGGAAGATATACGGCTGATATAAATATTGCCAATCAAACTTATGCAGTATTTGTTAGATCTCCTCATGCAAGAGCAAAAATTAAAAAAGTAGATGTCTCTAAAGCTTTAAAATCATCTGGTGTTGTAGGGATTTTAACTGGAGAAGAAATTGCAACTGATAAAATTGGTGGTTTAATTGCTGGTTGGGCTATTAGAAGCGAAGATGGTACAGAGATGAAAGTGCCTGCAAATCCCCCATTAGCAAAAGATTTTGCTAATTTTGTTGGCGAACCTATAGCTATAGTTATTGCAGACACATTAGATGAAGCCAAGTCAGCTTCTGATTTGGTCAAGATTGACTATAAAATTTTAAAAGCAGTTACTAATACTGCTGAAACAATGAGTGGTGAAACAATTCACGATGGAATTGATAAAAATCTTTGTTATGATTGGTTGCTTGGTGATAGAGAAAAAGTAAAAGAAGCTTTTTCAAAAGCAGATAAAATTATTAAAGTAGACTTAATTAATAATAGACTTGTACCAAATGCAATGGAACCAAGAGCTTGTGTAGTAGATTATAATACAGCTTCAGAAGAAATAACATTATATACAACAAGTCAGAATCCTCACTTATCTAGACTTGTAATGTCAGCTTTTGGTGGTGTAGCGCCTGAAAACAAATTAAGAGTAGTTGCACCAGATGTAGGTGGAGGATTTGGTTCTAAAATTAATGTTTATAATGAAGAGATTGTATGTAGTTGGGCTTCAAAAAAAATTGAAAGACCTATCAAATGGGTAGCAGAACGAACAGAATCTTTCTTAACAGATACACACGGAAGAGATCATGTAACCCATGCAGAGTTAGCAGTAACAAATGATGGAAAATTTTTAGGATTTAAAAATGAGACTATTGCTAATTTAGGAGCTTATGCGAGAGTTTTTGGAACTGTAACACCAACATATTTGTTTGGACCATGTGCAACTGGTGTTTATGAAATACCAGCAGCTTATTCAAATGTTAAAGCTGTTTACACAAATACAGCTCCAGTAGATGCTTATAGGGGAGCTGGAAGACCAGAAGCAACTTATACAATTGAAAGATTAGTAGAAAAAGCAGCAATGGAATTAGGTATAGATAGAACAGAGTTAAGAATGAGAAATTTTCCAAAAACATTTCCATTTAAACAAACGTTAGTTCATACAGTTGATTCAGGTGATTACGTAGCAGGTTTAGAAAAAGCTAAACAAATGGCAGATTATAATAATTTTGAATCAAGAAGAAAAGAATCGGAGGCAAAAGGTAAATTGAGAGGCATTGGAGTATCTTCATACTTTGAAGCGTGTGGTATAGCTCCTTCAGCAGCGGTAATGTCATTAGGATGTGGAGTTGGATTATGGGAATCTGCAGAAGTAAGATTTAATCCAACAGGTCAAATATCTGTTTTTACTGGTGCACACAGTCATGGACAAAGTCATCAAACAACATTTGCCCAAATTGCTGCAGATGAATTGGGAGTTCCAATTGAAAATATTGATGTTGTTCACGGTGATACAGATAAAGGAACATTCGGTATGGGAACTTATGGATCAAGATCTTTAACAGTTGGTGGAATAGCAATTGTCAATGCATGTAAAAAAATTGTAGCAAAAGGTAAAAGAGTTGCAGCAAAAATGCTTGAAGTTAGTGAAGATGAGATAGAATTTAAAGATGGTGAGTTTGTAGCTTTAAAATCAAATAAAAAGAAAACTATTGGCGAGATTGCTTTTGCTTGTTATGTGCCAGGACAAAGAGACGAAATGAAATCTCCAATTCCTGAAGGCGACGAACCTGGATTGATAGAGTCATCTTTTTTTGATCCAGCAAACTTTTCGTTTCCAGCAGGTTCACATATTTGTGAAGTAGAAATTGACCCAGAAACTGGTGAAGTCAAAGTTGAAAAGTATACAGCCGTTGACGATTTTGGAAGAATTGTAAATCCGATGATAGTAGAAGGACAGGTTCATGGAGGTATTGCTCAAGGTATAGGACAAGCTTTACATGAAAATACAGAATATGATGAAACAGGCCAGCTGATAACAGCTTCATATATGGATTACACAATGCCAAGAGCAGATAATTTCCCAGAATTTAATTTGGGTTTTACTTGCACTCACGCTACATCAAATCCATTAGGAGTTAAAGGTTGTGGAGAAGCAGGTGCAATTGCTTCACCTCCAACGGTTATGAATGCAGTAATAGATGCTTTGGGTGGACAAGAAATATCAATGCCAGCTACAGCTGAAAAAGTTTGGAAGGCTTGTAAAAATTTAAAAAAATCTAACTCAAAAGCAGCTTAAGGAGGAAATATGAAAACATTTAATTATCATGTAGCAAAAGATAGTAAAGAAGCATCTAAACTCTCTTCATCAAATTCTGCTTTTTTAGCTGGTGGAATGACAAGTATTCCTTCATTAAAACTTGGTCTTGCTACTTATAAAGATATTATAGATATAAAACATATTAAAAAATTATCTGGAATTAAAGTTAGCAACAAAACTGTTACAATCGGAGCTACGACTAAACATGCAGAAGTCGCAAGCTCAAAAGAAGTTCAAAAGGCAATTCCATCATTAGCAAAATTAGCTGGAGGAATAGGTGACGCACAAGTAAGAAATAGAGGTACGGTAGGTGGATCCATTGCAAACAATGATCCTTCTGCTTGTTATCCATCAGCATGCATGGCACTCAATGCAATAATTCACACAAATGAAAGAAAGATAGAAGCCTCAAAATTTTTTAAAGGAATGTTTGAAACAGCTTTAAAAAAAGGTGAATTAATAGAGTCTGTAGAATTTCAGATACCTGAAAAATCTAACTATCAAAAACATCCAAATCCAGCTTCAAGATACGCAATAGTTGGAGTTTATTTAGCAAAACATAAAAAAGAAGTTAATGTTGCGATTACAGGAGCTAAAGCATCTGTATATGTTGATAAAGATATATCAAAAGCTTTATCAAATAATTTTTCTATTTCAGCAATTAATAATATGAAAATAAATAGTTCTGAAATGAACTCAGATATACATGCTTCAGGAGAATATAGAGGTAGTTTAGTACTTACATATACTAAAAAAGCTATAGAGGCTTGCTAAATAACTATTTGAGTATTACTTTTACATCTAATGAAAAACTCATTTGATGAAAAAATCTTAGAAGAAGCAAATGATTGGATAAACGCTAACCAAAAAGTTGCTCTTGCAACAGTAATTCAAACCTGGGGTTCATCACCAAGACAAGTTGGAAGCAGAATGATTGTGAATGAAAAAGGTGACTTTTCAGGATCTGTTTCCGGTGGATGCGTTGAGTCTGCGGTAGTTAGAGAATGTATCGATTTAATAAAAAAAAATAAACCATATAAAAAAATTGAATTCAAAGTTTCTAACGAAAGTGCATGGGAAGTAGGACTTGCTTGTGGAGGAGAAATTGCAGTCTACTTAGAACAGATAATCGAAAAATAAAATGATAACTTTACATAAAAAATATATAAAATATTGGAAAAAAAATTTTAATCTTTCCGACTATGGAATTCTTTGGATATCATTTATTAAAGGAATAATTATAGGTTTATTAATTTATCATTTTTTTATTATTTAAATGAAATATACTCAACTTAAAGAAATAATTAAAAAAAAGTCTTCAAAGACAGAATTTGCAATTGTAACTAATCTAAAAAACGGCTTAAGCGAAATATACGAGCCTGGCAAATCATTAAGTAAAGAATTTGAAATTCATAAAGAACAAATTGATAATTTTTTTAAATTAAAAAAAAATGGAGTAATTGAAAAAAAAGAAATATTTATTGAAACATATATTAGACCTATAAAAGTTATTATTGTAGGCGCAGTTCATATAGCTCAATATCTTGTAGATTTTGCAAAAAGCTTGAACTTTGAAATTTCAATTATAGATCCACGTGGTTATTTTGCATCGGAACAAAGATTTCCTGATATGAAAATTATTAATAAATGGCCAGATGAAGCTTTTAAAGAGATAGAAACAAACGAAAATTGTGCTTTAATTGCATTAACCCACGATCCTAAAATAGATGATCCAGCATTGCAACATGCTTTAAATAAGAAGTTTTATTATATTGGTGCACTAGGCAGTAAAAAAACTCATGAGAACAGATGTCAAAGATTAAAAGATGCAGGTTTTAGTTCAAATCAAATTAATTCAATTCATGGACCAATTGGCATAAAGTTAGGTGGAAGATCTGCCCCTGAAATCGCATTATCAATAATTTCTCAGCTAGTTGCAGAAACTTATAAAAGATGAAAAAAATTTTTATTTTATTAATTATATTGTTTTATTCTTTACCTGTTAATGCAGACAAATTACTCAAAAACGGTTTCATTAATGAAAATTTAAATTATGCAAAAGTACAAGATATAGTTGATCCTAAAAATACAATAATTCTTATTTATAACCATGGTCAAGATAAACATGATGCTCGTCTAAAAGATTGTGCATGGAAAAATAATTTGAGGAACTCAGTTTCTTTATTAAAAAATAAAATAAAAGGAAAAAAAATAATGGTTTATAATTATTGTACCAATACTACTGGCGGTGATGATAAAAATTTATGGAATAAAGAAAAATTCAAACCTCCTTACAAAGGAAAACCAAAGTTAGAAAAAAGATTAGATGCAAATTTAAGACTCATAGAAAAATTTACTGAAATGGGAGTACCTAATAAGCAAATTATTTTAACAGGACACTCTTGTGGAGGATGGATGACAATGATGCTAATGGCCAGACATCCAAATAAAGTTGGTGGTGGAATTTCATACATGCCTGCTTGTTATGGAAAAATATCAAAAAATTTTAAAGTCAAAAAGGTAGGTATTGAAAAAGCACTAAAAAAATTTGAAAAGAAATGGGGGCCAGGCCCAGCTAATATGAGAAAATTTCAAATTGATGAGATTAAAAAGAGTAATAATTTACCTATTTTAGTTTTTACACACCCAAAAGATCCTTTTGCTGGTCTAACATCTGATTGGGTTGAGGAAGTTTCCGGTGTCAAAAGAATAATTATCTCTGAAAATAATAAAGTAGGTGAAAAAAGTTGTTATAGAATTGGTATTAACAATGGAAAACAATGGAAAGAAAAAATTAACAATTTTCATTACTTAAATTGGGCTGATTGCTTTCAATATTACAATTCAACAATAATAGAATTTATAGAGTCTAGAATTTAATAATTATTTTATGATTTCAGCTATTCTTTTAGCGGCAGGACAATCTAAAAGGCTTAAATCTGAAAATAAATTAATTAAGTTATACAAAAAAAAACCTTTAATTTATCACTCATTAAAAGCATTACAAAAAAGTAAAGTTAATAAAGTAATTATTGTTCTTGGACATCAACATAAAGTAGTGAAAAAAATGATAAAAAAAAACCAAAAAAATATTTTTATTTTTAATAGAAATTACAAAAAAGGAATGGCTTCTTCAATTAAAACTGGATTAAAAAAAATATCTGAAAGTGATAAAGGATTTTTGGTTGTTCAATCTGATATGCCTTTTATAAAATCATCAGATATTAATAAAATTTGTAATTCAATTAAATCAAAAAAGTTTTTAGTATATGCTTTAAAATTTAGAAATAGAATAGGTAACCCAATTGGTTTCGATATATCGATTGTAAAAAAATTTAAGAAGATGGATGGAGATGTTGGAGCAAAATTTATGGTTAAAAGATTGAAAAAAAAAACTAAATTTATAAAAGTTTTAACCAAAAGAGTATTTAAAGATTTAGATTTAAGAAAAGATTTTAATTAGTCTGAATGGGGTTTCCTTTTAGCCATTGACTTTCCTCATTTTCATAATGTTCCTTTTTCCAAATTGGAGACCTTTTTTTAATTTCTTCAATTATGTATCTAGAAAGCATATATGTTTCTGCTCTATGAGGACAAGCAACTGCAATAATAATACTTATCTCTCCTAAACCTAAATATCCTTTTGCATGTTCAATATAAACTGCCTTATGTTTTATTTTTAATTTTTGATCAATCTCATTATAAATTTCTTCAAAACTTTTAATTACCATTGCATCATGGCTATCATAAGTAATTCCTAATACTTTTTTATTTTCATTAGTTTCTCTAACAGTTCCCTTAAAAATT
>MDSV01126021.1_pt1 | contig 13876 bp, 10 predicted proteins | sample 810851 | NCBI WGS metagenome assembly MDSV01 (sample SAMN05326640, study PRJNA326480) | marine metagenome | isolation source: seawater | place: Atlantic Ocean: North East | collected 2012 | reverse complement strand
CGGGTTCAATCTGCTGTGCGGCAGTGTTGACGCCCTGCATTATGCCTCCAACCGGCACTCTGGCAGGCAGGCACTGCCGGCGGGGTTGCATGGCATCAGTAACGGCGGGCTGAACGAGCCCTGGCCCAAGGTGGAGGAAGGGAAAGCCGAGCTGGCGGCATTGCTGCAGTCCCCCCGGCTGCAACCCGGGCACTTGCTGCCGGTGCTGAATCATCGACAACCGGCGGCGGATGCGCGGTTACCGGATACCGGGGTGGGCCTGGAGCGGGAACGAATATTGTCGTCGCGGTTTATCCATGACCCGGGGTTCGATTACGGCACCCGGGCCAGCACCGTGGTGCTGGTGGATCCTGAGCACCGGGTGCAGTTTGTTGAATGGACCTGGGATCGTCAGGGGCAGCCGGCGGGCCAGGTGGAATATCAATTTCGGCTGTGAAGCGGCGACCATTTCATGGCGACCACTTCATGGCGACCGGCGGTTCGGTTTGCGTTTGGGTGCCGTGGATGATTCCGCCGCCGGCGCCCCCTGAAACACCGTGGGGCGAATAAAACTGCCCAGGCCGGCCCGCTCCAGCATCAAATCCACGTGACTTTTGATCACCGCCGCGTTATCCATCTTCCACACCTGCTCCAGCAACTCCTGAGCCGCCTCGATACGGATTTTGCGCAGCACCCATTTCACCCGCAGCAAACTGGTGGCGCTCATGCTCAGGGTTTCGTAACCCATGGCCGTGAGCAGAATGGCGGAGCGGGGATCGCCGGCCATTTCCCCACAGATGGACACCGGGGTGCCCTCCTCGCGGGCCACATCAATGATATGTTTCAGGGCCCGCAACACCGAGGGGTGAAAGGCCTGGTACAGATTGGCCACCCGCCGGTTGTTGCGATCCACCGCCAGCAGATACTGGGTCAGGTCGTTACTGCCCACGGAAATAAAATCACACTGCTGCACGAAATCCCGGATCTGATACACCGCCGCCGGCACCTCGATCATCACCCCCACTTCCGGCATCTGCACATGGGCACCTTCCTCCAGCACCTCCAGGTAGGCCCGGTGAATCAAATGCATGGCCTCATCGATTTCCATCACCGAACTTACCATGGGCAACATGATGCGCAGGTTATCCAGGCTTTCGCTGGCCCAGAGCATGGCGCGGATCTGCACCAGAAAAATTTCCGGATGATCCAGGGTGACCCGAATCCCGCGCCAGCCCAGAAACGGGTTGTCCTCCTGTATCGGGAAGTAGGGCAGGGACTTGTCGCCACCAATGTCCAGGGTGCGCATGGTCACCGGCGCCGGATAAAAGGCTTCCAGTTGCTGGCGGTAGATCTCCATCTGTTCCGTTTCACTGGGGAACCGATCCCGCACCATAAACGGAATCTCGGTGCGATACAGGCCCACGCCCTCGGCACCCCGCTGCAGGGAAATATTTACGTCCGCCATCAGACCGGTGTTCACAAACAGGTTCACCCGGTGACCATCCTCGGTTTCGCAGGCCAAGTCCGTCACCGCCTCCAGTTCCTTGGACAGCTCCTCCTGCTCGCTGATGATGGCCTGATACTGGCGCACCACTTCCAGCGCCGGCTGGACGATAACCTCTCCCCGGTGGCCATCCAAAATCAGCCGCAGCCCCTCCAGGCGCGACAGGGGGAACTCCCCCACCCCCACCACCGTGGGAATCCCCAGGGAGCGGGCCACAATCGACATGTGACTGTTGCTGGAGCCGTGCAGAGACACAATCCCCACGATCCGCTCCCGGGGAATGTCCACGAAAATGGTGGGGGTGATATCCTCCCCCACCACGATGGCCTGCTCGGGAATGGGGGCGCTCAGGGTCTTGGCCTCCTGCAGATAAGCCAGAATCCGCAACCCCAGGTCCCGCACGTCGGAGGCCCGGGCCCGCAGGTAGTTATCCTCCATGGCCTCGAACGCGGCCACGTGTTTCAGCACCACCTCCCGCAGCGCCCCCTGCACCCAGTTACCCGCCTGCACGTGGGCGCGGATCTCCCCCGCCAGGGCATTGTCGTCCAGCATCCGCTCGTACACCTGGAACAGGGCCTGCTCTTCCGGGGGCAGGGTTTGGGAGGCCTTCTCGCTAAGGGCGCGGATATCCGCCCGCACCTGTTTCAGGGCATCGTTAAAGGCCTTCAGCTCTTTTTTGACATTCTTCACCGGCCGGTCCGGCACTGACTTGAAGTCCGCCGGAGGATACACCACGAAGGCGGTGCCGATGGCCACCCCCACGCAACCCACCACCCCATCGAACTTGGTCACCGGGCTGCCCATGGCGTTGCCGAAGATGCCATCGATGGCACCGGTGGCCTCGGCATGGGCCACCACCGCCGCCAGCTGGGCGGAGATGGTCACCAGGAAGGCTTCCTCCTCCTGATCAAACCGGCGCCGGTCCCGCTGCTGGACGACGATGACGCCCAACAGCTTGCGGTGATGGATAATGGGCACCCCCAAGAAGGAATGGAAGGGCTCCTCACCGGTTTCCTGCAGATAACGGAACTTGGGATGGGAGGGGGCATCGTCCAGGTTGATGGGCTCTTCCCGCATGCCCACCTGGCCCACCAGACCCTCGGAGAAATTCAGAGTGGCGGTGCCCACCGCCTCTTTCTTCAGGCCCTCGGTGGCCATCAGGAAGTAGCGGTTGGCGGTGTGATCCAGCAGGTAGATGGAGCAGACTTCGGTACCCATGGACTGTCGTACCCGAGCCACCATCACGTCCAGTGCCGATGACAGATCGGGGGCGGAGTTCACCTCCTGTACGATACGCCTCAGGGTTTCAAGCATTGACAGTTTCTCGCAGCCGATGGCTGTGGGGGCATCCCGCCCCGACACAAGCCTGGAATTGACTCACCGCATTACCGGTTTTTTATAATTCTGCAGCTCTCCGCCGCCGCCAACCCATGCTGGGACGCGGCGGCATGGAGCGAAGGCGCCAGCTCTTTCAACGCATTGCGGTAGACCTCACGTTTAAATGACACCACCTGATTCAGCGGGTACCAGTAACTGACCCAGCGCCAGTCGTCGAACTCTGGTGGGTCGCCGTATTCGAAACTGACCCGACTTTCGCAACCGGTAAGCATCAGCAGAAACCACTTCTGTTTCTGACCCACACAGAGCGGCTTGCTGCGGTAGCGCAGAAAGCGCTTGGGCAGACGATAGCGCAGCCAGCCCCGGGTGGCGCTGACCAGCCTCACATCATCCGGTCGCAGGCCGATTTCCTCGCGCAACTCCCGGTACAGTGCCTGCTCCGCGGTTTCGTGCTCGGCAATGCCACCCTGGGGAAACTGCCACGCATCCTGACCCACCCGCCGGGCCCAAAGCACCTGGCCGTGGGGATTGGCCAGAATGATGCCCACATTCGGCCTGAATCCGTCCTCGTCAATCACGTTATGGTTTCCAATTCATCACTAGGATTATAAATACCCTAGTCTGTCCGCCGGCACAACTGGGATTTGGTGATCCCGGGCCCGCTCCGGACCTTCTCCGGGTCTCAATACTATAGAACTATTTGTTTGATTTTTCGAAGTTTTTAACTGCAAAAACAGGCACCTCCGTTTTCGCCCGGGAACGGAGCTGATACACTGAATTCACTTTCACTCCGGACCCCGGTACGCCCATGACCCTGGCCATCTTCGATCTCGACAACACCCTGCTCGCCGGCGACAGCGATCACGCCTGGGGCGAGTATCTGGTGAACAAAGGCGTGGTGAGCGATGACTTTTATCGCCAGCAGAATGATCACTTCTACGAACTGTACAAACAGGGGCGGCTGGATATTATGGCCTACCTGGAATTTGCCCTGGAGCCACTGACCCGGTTCGATGCGGTGCAACTGGCGGCCATGCATGAGGAGTTTATGGAGCGCTATGTGGCCCCCATGCGCCAGGCCAAGGCCGACGCCCTGCTGCAGCAACACCGGGAGCAGGGTCATTTCCTGCTGATCATCACCGCCACCAACAGTTTTATCACCCGCCCCATCGCCCGGGCCCTGGGAGTGGATGATATTCTCGCCACCGAGCCGGAGCGGGTGGACGGCCGCTATACCGGCGCCGTCAGTGGCACCCCCTGCTATCAGGAAGGCAAAGTGGAACGCCTGCACCAGTGGCTGGCACAAACCGGCCACGACCTGGCGGGCAGTTATTTCTACAGTGACTCCATTAACGACCTGCCGTTGCTGGAAGCGGTCAGCCACCCGGTGGTGGTGGATGGTGATCAGCGACTCTGCGCCATTGCGAAGGAACGGAACTGGCCATGCCTGTCGCTGCGCGACTGAAGGCCGGGCTCTGCGCCCTGGTGCTGGTCCTGAGCGCCTGCGATCAGCCCGGGGAGCCCCCCGCCCCGGCGCCGGCGGAGACCGCCCCCGGGCCTGAGGAATCCGCCAAGCTGACGCCCCGGGAAGCGGACGCCCTGAGCCGGTTCCAGAGCGGCGCCTCTGAGCTGTTGCGGGCCCTGGCGGTGTGTACCGACACCTTCACCACCCTGGGGGAACAGTTTCTGAACCAACCGCAGGAGGCGCACCTGGACAGCCTCAAGGCCCAGTGGCAGGGCTGTTATGACCGCTACCAGGCCAGCACCATGCTCACCGGCTTCAGCCCCGACCAGCGGGAACTGCTGCGGCAGTGGCGCCAGCGTTTGGGCAGCCCCCTGACCATGCCCGGCTTTATTGACAGTATTCAGGGCTATCCTCACAGCGGCATCGTCAACGACGCCAGCCTGCCCCTGACGGTGGAGGCGCTGCGGGAGCAGCAGGGGCTGACGGATGACGCGGAGGTGAGTACCGGGTTTCAGGTGGTGGAATTTCTGCTCTGGGGGGAAGGCGCGGACAACCCGGACCTGCCACCACGGCCCGTCAGCGACTACCAGGAAATCCAGCAGTGGCCGGCCGCCAATGCCGGGCTGCCGGTGAGCGAGCACCCCAACAACCGGCGCCGGCGGCTGTTGGCCCTGGAGCTTGCCATACTGGCGGAAGACAGCCAGGGTCTGCTGGCGGCCTGGCAAAGCGGCAACCTGCCCCCCACGCAAGCGGCGGCTCACACCTGGCGCCTGCAACAGGCTCAGGCCATGCTCTCGGCCCTGGAAGCGAACCCGGACAATGCGGTGTTACGGGAATACCTGCAGCGCTGGGTCCAACAGCAGGTGATTCCCCTGTTGCCTCCCGGCGACCCTGACACTGACCTGGAATCGCGCCTGACCCAGGCCCTGGAAGTCTGGCTCAAAGCGCCGCCGTCACCCGGAAGAACAACGCCTTGAGGTATTGGGTTTCGACCATGGCCGGATGCACCGGATGGTCGGCCCCCTGGGTACCCCGGTGCACCAGCTGCAGATGGCGATCCACGTGCCGCGCCGCGCCGCGCACGGTGTCCAGCAGCGTGGCCTCCGGCAGTTGCATGGAGCAGGAGGCAGACACCAGCAGGCCGCCCCGCTGCAGTAGCCGCAGCCCCAGGCTGTTGAGTTTCTGATACGCGGCGAGGCCGGTTTTGAAGTCCTTTTTGCGCTTGATAAAGGCCGGCGGATCCAACACCACCACATCGAACTTTTGGCCCTGTTCCAACAGCGCCTCCAGCACCGCAAAGGCATTGCCCTGATACGTTGTAACCCGGCCCCCCACCCCCTGTTGGTCGGCATTGGCCTGCAACTGATCCAGGGCCGGCTCCGAGGCGTCCACCGCCGCCAGTTCCGAAGCGCCGGCCGCCAGGGCCTGCAGCCCCCAGCCCCCCAGGTAGGCAAACACGTCCAGTACCCGGCGGCCGGCCACCCAGCGGGTCAGCTCCCGGCGGTTGTCCCGGTGATCGTAAAACCAGCCGGTTTTCTGGCCGCTACTGGCAGGCACCTGGAATTCCACGCCGTTTTCCTCCAGCCTGAGGATGTCCGGCCAGGGACCCCGGGCCACCGCCACCTCCGCGGTCAGCCCCTCCTGCTCCCGCAACGGGCTGTCGTTGCGCCAGAGAATGCCCCGGGGCGCCAACACCGTCTCCAACGCCGCCTGCAGAAGCTCCCGCAGCCGCTCCATGCCCGCGGTGTTGAGCTGGGCCACCAGATAATCCCCATAGCGATCCACCACCAGACCGGACAGGCCATCGCTATCGCCGTAGACCAACCGATAATAAGGCTTGCCATAGACCTGCTCCCGCAGCGCCAGGGCCTGCTGCAGGCGCTGGGTGAGAAACTTCCGGTTCAGGGGCTGTTTCCAGTCCCGGGTCAGCAGGCGGCCGCAGATCAGGGAGTGGGGGTTGGCATAGCCCCGCCCCAGGGGCCGGCCGGAGGCCTCCTCGAAGACCACCTCCAACCCCGGGGTCAGGTCCTGCAATGGGGTCACCGCGGTATCCACCTCGTTGCTGTAGACCCAGAGATGGCCACCTTTAAGGCGACGTTCCTCTTTGGCTTTCAGGCGGATACGGGGCTGATCATTAGTGGACACGGGCGGGCTCCCTGAGGCAAGGGCGGCGGGGACTGGAGCATCAGGCACCCACTGCTAAACTGAATATTGTCTTCTGCGCGCGAAGTATACCCAAATGAACCCGACTCCCATACTGGACGACGAGCACATTGCCAAGATCCTGCGGGGCATCACCGTACCGCCGCAACCGCAGGTGATCGTGGATATTCATATGGAGCAGGCCATGCCCAATCCGGATATTCATCGCATCGCCAAACTGATCAGTCAGGACGTGGGCCTGTCCGGCACCATCCTCAAGGTGGTGAATTCCAATCTGTTCGGCCTCAAAAACCGCATGGCCTCCATTGAGCAGGCGGTGCAGATCCTGGGCCTGCAGTCCATCATCCGGATAATGGAAGGGCTGTCCATCAAGAGCGAAATGGATGACGAAACCATCGTCAGCCTGAGCCGCTTCTGGGACAGCGCCATGGATATTGCCTCGGTGTCCGCCACCCTGGCCCGGGCTATTGGCTACCAGGCCCCGGACCGGGCCTACTGCCTGGGGCTATTCCACAACTGTGGCGTGCCCCTGCTGTTCCGGGCCCACGAAAACTATCAGGCGGTGCTGGAGGAGTCCTACGCCCAGCCCAACCCCCGGGTGATCGACCGGGAGAACCAGTACCTGAAAACCAATCACGCCGTGGTGGGTTATTTCGTGGCCAAATCCTGGTCCCTGCCGCCGGATTTATGCGAGGCGATTGCCGAGCACCACAGCGTGGAGAACATTTTCCGCCACCGGGCCCAGAGTTACGACCACGGCCGTAAAACCCTGCTGGCGATCCTGAAAATGGCCGAGCATATCTGCCGGGTGCACCTGACCCTGGGCAATCACGGGGAAGACTACGAGTGGCAGGCCATCGGCCCGGATCTGCTGGCCTATGTGGGGCTCAGTGAGCTGGATTTCGACGACCTGACCGCCCAGGTGGAAAGCATCGGCATCACCGGCACCGGCTATTACGACCATTGAGACGACACATTCTGTTGCCCTGAACACTTCTCACTCTACCCTGGCTTCGGTAGACTCTGGCTCCTGTTGTTAATCCCTGGGGATAGAACATGGATTGGAAAGATTTGCTCAACGCGCGCTGGTCACTGGCCCGGGCGGTGCTGCTGAGTCTGCTGCTGGCGGGCACCCTGACGCCCCCGGCCCAGGGGGCCCTGATTGGCGCCACCAGTGATCCCAAGGTGGCCCGGGTTCCGGTAAAAGAGGGGCGAACCCTGCAAATCCGCTGGGTGATTTCCACCACCTCCGCCCACGATACCGGCGCTTTTTCCGCCCAGGGGGTGCTGAAGGACGCCGCCACCAGCACCGTATTGAAAACCCACGCCACCCCCTTCAACAAAACCGAGGGTGCGGGCCCTCTGCGGTTTGAGGAATCACTCACCATCACCCCGGAAGAGGCCGGCGAGTGGCTGCAGCTGGGTTATCGGGAACTGCATTACAGCCGCCAGTTCAGCACCGGCAGCGAGCGCCCCACCACCAGCCAGGCCCGGGTGACCATTCTGCTGCAAGGGGAGGACACAGCGGAAGGCGGCAACGGCAGCGCCATCCCCTTTGCCCTGCATCATCTGGAACTGGGATTCAAACCCCAGCGGTTCCGCAGCCAGGTGGCCCGGGGGCTGCCGCTGCAGGCGCAGCTGAGCGTGGCCTACGCCGGGGAAGGCTCCCTGGAGGGCAGCTGGCAACTGGGAAGCCTGGATCCGGAAAGTGGCCAGATGCGCTATCGGGAACTGGCCCAGGTAAAAAAAGAGCTCAAGGCCGGCGGCCGGGACTGGTTGCTGAGCCCGCAGCTGCCCACCGACACCCTGGGCCGGCATATTCTGCGCTTTTGCAGTCTCACCAGCCTGGAAACCAGCCCCGTGGCCATGGAGTCGCTGTGTAACGACCCCGCCACCAGCGCCAGCCTGCCCTACGAGGTAGTGGAAAGCCAGCCCCAGCCGGAGCCGGAGTCCGCCCCCGCCACCCTCACCGGCGATACCCGCCTGAGCTGGCCCGCCACCCCGGAAACCGTGGTCTATGAGCTGGTGTTGCACGAGCACAGCGGCAAAGAGGCGGTGACTTCCAGCCAGTTCGTGGGTCGGCTGCTGATCCCGGCGCAACAGCAATCCACCACGCTCTCACCCCAGCTGATGGAGCGCCTGAAGCCCGGCAGTCACTATCAATGGCAGGTGCAGGCACTGGACCGTCACGGCGAACTGATTCGCGCCACGGCCCCCGCCAGTTTCGTGTTTTTACCCTGAAGCCGGCGGCCGCCATCAGCTCCTGGCGGCTTCCTGCTTCTTCTCTTCGATCTTTTCGCTGACCCGGTCGGCTTTCACCAGCGCCACCACCTTGGAGCCCGGCAGCACATCCTCCTCCTTGGGGAGGCCCGACAGAATCTGCAGGCGCTTTTTCGGGTTGATGATAAACATGGGGATGGCCTTGGTGCCGTATTTTTCCAGGTAGTGCTTAAGGGTGAATTCCTCGCTGATATTGGTGGTGCGCATCTCCGCCCCCTGGGACACCAGACTGGCCAGCTTGCTGTAGGTGGCGTCCGCTGAAAACAGCACGATGCCCGCCAGATCCTCCGCCACTTTCTGGCGTTCACTCTTACTCTGGCTGGACTGGGTGGGCAGGGCATAAACCCGCTTCTTGCCGAATTCCCGGGTGTAACGCTGCACCGCCAGCAGGTTCAGGTCGTCGTTCTGGGACAGGGCCATCATGCGGCCAATGCCCAGCAGATCCAGTTCTTTCTCCGCCAGCTTGGACACCGGGTTGCCGTGGAACACCCGCAGCCCGGCCATGCGGGCGGCTTTAACATTATTACGGTAATTATCCGCCAGCATCACCTCGAAGCCGTTTTTCTGCAGCTCTCTGGCAATGGCCCGGGACAGCATATTGGCTCCCACCAGCAGGATGCCCTGGGGTGCCTGTTCCACCACCTTAAGCAACTTCGCCAGGGGCTTGGCGGTCAGGCTCTGGAACACCACGGTACCAATGATCACCACAAAGGTCAGGGTCACCAGGGATTCCGCGCTTTCATAACCCAACTGGGTCAGCCGCAACGCAAACAGCGCCGACACGGCGGCGGCGATGATACCCCGGGGTCCGATCCAGGCAATCAGGGTCTTTTCCTGCCAGCTGAGGGAGGCCCCCACGGTGGCGGTGACAATCTTCAGGGGCCGGGCGATAAAGTGGACAAACCCCAGAATCACCAGCGCCTGCCAGCTCAGGGTCACCAGATCGTTCAGATCCACCCGCGCCGCCAGCAGAATAAACAGGCCGGAAATCAGCAGCACACTGAGGCTTTCCTTGAAATCCAGAATGTTCTCGGTTTCCACCCCCCGCATATTGGCCAGCCAGATCCCCATAATGGTGACCGCCAGCAGCCCCGATTCGTGCTCAAGGGAGTCGGACAGGGCGAACACCGCCAGCACAGAAATCAATATAAAGACGTTATGCAGATCCTCCGGAATCAGCTCCCGCCGCAGCAACCAGCCGCACAGGTAACCGGCCCCGGCCCCCAGGGCGGTGCCGATGCCCAGGATCTTTAAGAACACCACCAGCACCGCCAGCCATTCGTTGCCGCCACTGATTTCCGCCACGATAAAGTTGAACACCAGTACCGCCAGCAGAGCCCCCAGGGGATCAATCAGAATACTTTCCCAGCGCAGGATATTGGTGATCCGGGCATTGGGCCGCACCGAACGCAGCATGGGGACAATCACCGTGGGCCCGGTGACCACCACCATGGCCCCGAACAACAACGCCAGATGCCAGTCCATATTCAGCAGCCAGCCGGTGAACACGGCAATACTGACCCAGCTGACCAGTACGCCGATGGTGAGAATGCGCCACACCACCGACTCCATGCCGCGGATTTCCTTGAATTTCAGGGTCAGGCTGCCCTCAAACAGGATCACCGCCACCGCCATGGACACCAGGGGGAACAGCATGTCGCCGAACAGGGCATCCGGGTCCAGCCAGCCCACCACCGGGCCGGCCACAATGCCGGTCAGCAGCAAAAACAGAATGGCGGGTAACCGCAGACGCCAGGCCACCCATTGACAGATCAGCCCCAATACGCCCACCAGGGCGAAACTCGATACCAGATTGGTTTCCAAAGGCTTGCTCTCTTATGCCAGCGTGAGCGGACCACTGTACTGAAAAGCGCCCGCCGGAGCCAGCACCGCAGGCGCCTGTCTGCATTGGGGAGACCCGGATTGGGGAGGCGCGGTCACAGCCAGCGCTTGCGGCGGAACAGAGCCAGCAGCACGATGGCAATAAAGCCCATCACCGATAACAGCACATAGTAGCCATAGCGGGAATGCAGCTCCGGCATGTGCTCAAAGTTCATCCCGTAAATCCCGGACAGCAGGCCCAGGGGCACAAAGATCGCCGTGATCACCGTCAGCGCCTGCATGGTTTTGTTCAACTGGTGGGACGTGAGGGAGATATAACCTTCGATCAGATCCCCGCACTGCTCATAGAACAGGGTGCAAAGGCTGGCCAGACGCTCGCACTTGTCATACACATCCTGCATGGCGTGAAACAGGGGCGCGTCGTTCATATCCAGCACCTCAGTGGACTCCCGCAACAACTCCCCGAACACCTTCTCGTGATAATTGAACACCCGGTTCAACTTCCGCAGCCGGGAACGGTAGGCGACAAAGCGCTGCATCAGCCGGTCCGTGGGGTCATCGAGCATCTCGTCCTCCATCTCACTGATGGCGTCCTCCAGCTCCAGCATGCGTTTGATGTACTGACCCAGGGACTGATTGACGATGCGAGTGAACAATATGGTAGGGGTGGGCAGATAGCGGGCCAGCTCCGAGGGATTGTCCCACAGTGCATTGACGCCAAAGGAAGGGCCGGTGCGGCGGCTGATCAGACAGTCGCTGCTGACAAAAAACGCCACCTGCACATGGCGCACATTCACCTCTTCTTCAAAATACTCAAAGCCCCGGTAGATCACCAGAGTGTTGGCCCCGAAATCTTCAACCTTGGGGGGGTGCCGCTGGCGCTGGGCGTCCTGAATCGCCAGGGGATGACAGCCCAGCTCTCGCAGGAGAGTGGCTTCCTGCGTTTCAGGCTCATCGGCCAAGTCGATCCAGAGGCTGCCGCCCTGCTGTTGCCATTGTTTGATTTGTTCTGCGCCACCGCTGTGCGCCGCGCCGTCGTGCCACCATTGGGTTCGGATCATGGGGATTCCTGTTTGCTGTTTTTATGCAGGACTAAATCAGTTATCCCTGAAAATGGCAAGCGCCTGGCGACGGCGGGAAACCGGGATCATGAGTTCAGCGAGTGGCCCGGCCGCCCGGATTTAACCGCCCCCACATCAATCCGCCAACGCCGTATCCGGGAGTACAGGGTGGTGGGTTTGAGCCCCAGCAACGCCGCGGCCCCCTCCCGGCCGGACACCTTGCCGCCACACTGCTGCAGGGCGCTGATCAGATTGGCCCGTTCGCTGGCCCGGCGCTGATCCTCGGTTAGTATCCCGGCTCCCTCCCAACTTGGCGGCGGCGCCGGTTCCGTGGTGGGAGGATGGGTCAAGTCGGGAATATCAATTTTCAGCTTGCCCTGACTGGAGACAATCACCGCCCGCTCGATCACATTTTCCAGCTCGCGGATATTGCCGGGCCAGGAATAGCTTTGCAGTCGGCGCGCCACCGCCAGGGAAATGGGCAACACCGGTTTGTTAAGTTTGCGGCAGGCTTTTTCCAGAAAGTAGGTGGCCAGCAGGGGAATGTCCTCCACCCGCTGTCGCAGGGGCGCGGACTCGATGGGAAACACATTCAGGCGAAAATACAGATCTTCCCGAAACCGGTGTTCGCGGATATCGGTTTTCAGGTCCCGGTTGGTGGCGGCGATCACACGCACGTCCACCCGCCGGGTCTGGGCATCCCCCACCCGCTCGAACTGTTTTTCCTGCAGCACGCGCAACAGTTTGCCCTGCAGTTCCAGCGGTATTTCCCCCACCTCGTCCAGGAACAGGGTGCCACCATCGGCCAGTTCAAAGCGGCCAATGCGATCACTGGTGGCGCCGGTGTAGGCCCCTTTCACATGACCGAAGAATTCACTCTCGAACAAATCCCGGGGAATAGCGGCGCAGTTCACCCGAATCAACGGCCGGGTCCGGCGATCACTGGCTTCGTGGATGGCCCGGGCCAGCAGTTCCTTACCGGTGCCGGATTCCCCGGTGATCAGCACATTGGCATCGGTGGGCGCCACCAGTTCGATCTGGGCAATGGTATTGCGAATGGCATCGCTGCGGCCCACAATCTCCCGATAGTTGTGTTCGGCGCGGATTTCCTCCTGCAAATAAGCATTTTCCAGCTCCAGCCGCTGCTTTAACCGCTCCACTTCCGCCATGGCCAGCCGCAGCCGGCGTTCCGCCTCCCGGCGCTCACTGACATCCCGAAAAATCACCACCGCACCCACCACCCGGCCACCATCTTCGATCGGTGTGCTGGTGTACTCTACGGGGAACGCGGTGCCGTCCTTGCGCCAGAACACCTCATCCCCCACCTGATGCACGCTGCCATCATGAAACGCGGCGAAGATGGGGCAGGTGTGAATGTCGTAACAGGTGCCGTCCTCGTGGCTGTGGTGAATGCACTCGTGGGCATTGCGACCCACCAGCTCCGCCGCCGGGTAGCCCAGCATTTTTTCCGCCGCCGGATTGAGAAAGGTGGTGATGCCCTCGGTATTGACCCCATAGATACCCTCGCCGGCGGCGTTGAGGATCAATTGGTTCTCCCGCTCGAATTCGGAAAACACCTCTTCGATGCGCTTCCATTCCATCAGGCCACCGCGATGGTAGCGGGCGGCATCCGCCTCCACCCGTAAGCTATGGCAGTAACGGGTATCAAACAGGGTAAACAGCAGCAGGGGGCGCTGGTTCTCAGTGAAAGCCGATCCGTACACTTCCACCGCCCGGGTACTGCCGTCGGCACAACACAGGTGCAACTCACTGGTATAGCTGTTTTTGTTTTCCAAACAGGCCTGACTGAAGGCCACCAGGCTGGGCAACTGCTCGGCAAACAATGTAGAGACCGACATGGCCAGTAGCTGGCTGGATGGGTAGCCGCTCAGATCCGCCAGCCGGGCGCTGCATTCAAGAATTCGGTCCGCCACCGGATCAAAACACATCACCGCCATATCGCTGGCATCCAGCCCCCGGGCCAGTAGCATGGGCCCCTCCGGGAGGATGGTTTTCCGCATGACTTTGTGCACGGTTTTCTGCATGGATCTTCACCTGACTGTTAACGGGCCGGAGCGAGAGTCCCAACCGCTGCTCCGGCCTCTATCCTGCGCCTGTCCAACGGCTATCAAACCCCGTGCCAGATTACGAAAATGCGCAACATTGAATTATGCATTTGCATGATTTACGCATTTGCACAACCCCAACAGGGTTGACCCAGGAATACTTAAATTACTGATTTTT
>MDSV01113367.1_pt1 | contig 13876 bp, 13 predicted proteins | sample 810851 | NCBI WGS metagenome assembly MDSV01 (sample SAMN05326640, study PRJNA326480) | marine metagenome | isolation source: seawater | place: Atlantic Ocean: North East | collected 2012 | reverse complement strand
TGATTTTATCAACTGGAATGAGTACTAGAAATGAGATTGAAAAGACTGTAGATTTTTTAAATAAAAATAATGCAGATTACGCATTGTTACATTGTAATAGCACATATCCAGCACCATTACATGATATCAATCTAAATTGGATAAATGAGTTAAAAAAAATACACCCTATTGTTGGTTATTCAGGACATGAAAGGGGGACAAGTGTTAGTCTTGCAGCCATCTCTTTAGGAGCATCAATTATTGAAAGGCATTTTACCTTAGACAGAAACATAGAAGGTCCTGATCATGCTGCTAGTTTAGAGTTTTTAGATTTTAAGAATTTGATAAATGGAATTAGAGAGATTGAGTTAGCTCTTGGAAATGAAAATCAAAAATCAAGACAATTAAGTCAAGGAGAAATGATTAATAGAGAAAATTTATCAAAAAGCTTAGTATCATCTAGAAAAATTAAAAAAGGAACTATCATCTCTAGAGATGATATTAAAGTTATGAGCCCTGGTCAAGGACTTTCTCCTCAAAATATTGAAAAATTAATTGGAAAAAAAATCAATAGAAATATTGATTATGAAGGGTATTTCTTTTATTCCGACATAGATAAGGATATCGAATATAATTTAGATTATTCATTCAGAAGAAAGTGGGGAATTCCAGTCAGATATCATGACTTTAAAAAATTTGATAATATTTTAAAGCCAGATATTTTTGAATTTCATCTTTCATATTCTGATATGGAATTAAATATAAATGATTTTATTGATAAGAAAAATAAATTAGGTTTTGTAGTTCATGCTCCAGAACTTTTCAAGGGCAGTCATTTAATGGATTTAGCTTCATTTGATGAAAATTACAGAAAAATATCTGTGTCCGAAACTCAAAAAGTAATTAATATAACAAGAGAATTAAACAATTTTTTCCCCAGTGAAATTAAACCAATGATAGTTGCAAATATTGGTGGATTTAGTATGGATAAACCTTTTTCAGAAGATAAAAAGAAGATTTTGTATGAAAATTTTTGTAAAAGCTTAAATCTTTTAGATATGAGCGGTATTGAATTAATCCCTCAGACCATGGCACCATTTCCATGGCACTTTGGTGGTCAAAGATTTCAAAATATATTTGTGAAACCAAATGAAATTATTGAGTACTGTGAAAAATTCAATTTACGAATTTGTTTAGATGTTTCTCATAGTTTTTTAACATCAAATCATTTTGATATTGATTTTTATAATTTTATAGAGTTGGTTGCACCCTATACAGCCCATATTCATATGGGAGATGCTTCTGGATTAAATGGTGAAGGTTTGCAAATTGGTGATGGTGAAATAGACTTCAGTAAATTAAATGAAATTCTTAACAGAAAATGTCCAAATGCATCTTTTATTCCTGAGATATGGCAGGGACATAAAAATGATGGTAAAGGTTTTTGGATTGCTCTAGAAAAATTAAATAACTCATTATGAAAGAAAAAATTAAACTTGAAATAAAAAATTCAATTAATGTTAAAGAAAAAATTCTTAATGATGATAACTTAATTGAGCAAATTGATTTAATATTTGAAAAATGCTATCACTCACTTAAGAATAATGGTAAAATAATTTTTTGTGGAAATGGAGGTAGTTTTGCAGATTCTCAACACCTAGCTGCCGAATTTGTCTCTAGGCTAAGATTTGATCGTAATCCACTACCCTCACTTGCTTTAGGAACAAATTCATCTAATTTATCTGCAATTGGAAATGACTATGGATATGAGAATATTTTTTCTAGAGAATTATCAGTTTTAGGTAACAAAAATGATATTTTTATTCCAATCAGTACAAGTGGAAATAGCCCAAATATTATTGAAGCAATTAAAGCTGGAAAAAAAATAGGTATGACAGTATTTGGATTAACAGGAAAGAATGGTGGGTTGATGAATGGCTTGTGTGATTATACAATAATTATACCCTCAGATTCGACTGAAAAAATTCAAGAATCTCACATAATGATAGGTCATATCTTATGTTACCTTATCGAATCAAAATATTTTAATAAAATTTAATTATGGAAAATAGAAAAGTATGGATGAATGGAAAAATCATCTGTGAAACCGAAGCAAAGATTTCTGTTTATGACTCAGCATTAATGTACGGAGACATGGTATTTGAAATGACAAGATCATTTAATGGAAAACAATTTAAGTTAATAGAGCATATAGATAGATTATTCTATGGACTTAAGATCCTACGAATTCCTCTGCATTACTCAAAAAAAGATATGGAAGATTTTTGTTATGAAACTATTGAAGCGAATAAGCATTTATTTAATAATGATGATGAACATAGGTTAATGATTGATGTAAGTAGAGGTTTATTAGGAATATATCATAAAATTGATGGATTACACAAGGGACCTAATTTAATCATAACCGATTTTCCACTTAGGTGGACCGTTGTGAATATGGGACATCTATTTGATAAAGGAATTAATGCGGTTGTTACATCACAAAGAGCAATTCCTCAAAGTTTATTAGATCCAAAAATTAAAAATAGAAGTAGGATTTTTTATCTCATGGCTAATATTGAAGCTTCACAATTCAAAGGAGAAGATAATTGGGCATTACTATTAGATAATGATGGATATATTTCTGAGGGAACAGGTGATAATTTTTTTATAATTAAAGATAATGTGGTAATAAGTCCAGAGGGTCATGACATCTTAAGGGGAATTTCTCGGGATTATGTTATGAATGAATTGTGCCCAGAATTAGGATTTGAATTTATAGAAAAGAAAATTTCTCAATATGATGTTTACACAGCAGATGAAGCATTTATGACAGGTACACCATTTTGTATGCTACCTGTAACAAAATTAAATGGATTGGATATTGGGGATGGAATTGTTGGACCAGTTTACAAAAAATTACTAAGTCAATGGTCACTCAATACAGGTGTTAATATTGAAATGCAAATTAAAAATTGGAACAAAAAAGAAAAAGCAAACTCTAATGCTCCAACACCATATAATTTTAATCCTAAAAAAAAATAAAAAATGGTTTGTAGACATAGTAAAAAAGAATTGGATCTTGAGTTTGTTGATTTAGGCTTTCAACCACCATCAAATTCATATCTTTCCAAAGATGACTTGTCAAAACCTGAAATTACCTTTCCATTGAGGGTTAGAGTTTCAAGCTTTTCCTGGTTAGTTCAGACAGTAGATTTTGCATCTGAAAAATTATTTTTTAATGAAAATTACGCTTACTTTTCTTCAGTTTCTAATACATGGCTGAAGCATGCTCAAAATTACTTTAATTTAATTAGAGAAAGGTTGAAATTAAGTAAAGATAGTTTTGTTGTTGAACTCGCATCTAATGATGGCTATTTATTAAAACATTTTAAAAATTCAAGTATAAAATGTTTAGGAATCGAACCAACGAGAAGTACAGCTAAAATTGCAAAGAAATTAGGTATTAATGTAGTTGAAGATTTTTTTACTGAAAAATTATCAAATAATATTAAAATTTCTCATGGCAAGGCAGATTTGATAGTTGCAAATAATGTCTATGCACATGTTCCAGATATTAATGATTTTACAATAGGAATTAAAAATTTATTAGCTAAAAGTGGTACAGTTAATATTGAGTTTCCTCACCTTTTAAAACTATTAAAATTTAATCAATTTGATACTATTTATCACGAACATTTTTCATACTTGTCATTAACATCAGTTATAAAAATCTTTAACCATTTTGAATTGGATATTTATGATGTTGAAGAAATAAATACTCATGGCGGAAGTTTAAGAATTTATGGCTGTCATAAGGGAGCTCTTAAAGTCAATCGAGATAATATTAATAAAATTATTAAAGATGAAAAAGAATATGGACTAAATGATCATTTGGTTTATAAAAATTTTATGAAGAAAGTTAATAAAATCAAAGATGATTTACTTTCATTTTTGATTGATGCCAAAAATAAAGGTAAAACAGTAGTTGCTTACGGTGCAGCAGCAAAAGGAAATACATTATTGAATTATGCTGGTATCAGATCTGACCTTATTAGTTATGTATTTGATTACTCTCCGTCTAAAATCAATAAGTATTTACCTGGGAGCCATATAGAAATTAAACATCCAGAATTCATGAGAAAGATTAAACCTGATTATGTTTTAATTTTACCTTGGAATATTTCGGATGAAATTATAAATCAAGAAATCGAATTAAAAAAATCCGGAACAAGATTTTACAGAGCTATTCCAGAACTACAAGAAATTAATTAAGTATGAATCAAATTGGAGTTATGCAGGGAAGACTTCTTCCAAAATATAAAGGTAGATATCAAGCCCACCCTGTTGGATATTGGGAAAAAGAATTTCAAATTGCATCTAACTTAAATTTAGATTGTATTGAATTTATTCTTGATCATAATGAATATGATAAAAATCCGTTAATGACTAATTCTGGATTGGAGATTATAAAAAAAAATATTGACTTACATAATGTGAAAGTTAGATCAATATGTGCTGATATTTTTATGGAAATACCTTTTCATAAAAATTTAAAATCTTTGAATCATAGTATTGAAATACTCAATATTTTGATTAAAAATTCATCTTTGATAGGAGCTAAAGAAATTGTTATTCCATGTGTGGATCAATCTTCAATTGATAATGAAATGGAGAAACTAGAATTTATAAAGAATATATCTAGATGTATAGATTATGCTGAAAAATTCGATGTAAATATTAGTTTAGAGACCGACCTTAATCCAAAAAGTTTTTGTGATTTACTTAATGAATTTAAATCAGATAAAATTAAAGTTAATTACGATACAGGAAATAGTGCAAGTCTAGGGTATGATATCGAAGAAGAATTTAAATTATATGGAAGTAAAATTTCGGATATACATATTAAAGACAGAAAATATTTAGGTGGGTCTGTTTTTTTAGGCAAAGGTGATGTAAACTTTTCTAAATTTTTTAAAGTGCTAAATAATATTAATTATAAATCATTTTTTATTTTACAAGCATACAGAGATGATGAAGGTGTAGATATATTTAAACAACAGTTAAATTATTTTATAAAACAAATAAAAAAGCATGAATATAGTTGCAATAATATTAGCTAGAGGAGGATCTAAAGGTCTCCCCAATAAAAATATATTGAAATTTTGTGGTAAACCTTTAATTTCTTGGACAATACAAAATTGTTTTGATGCCAATATTAAATCTGTATGGGTAAGTTCAGATTCAGATGAAATTTTAAAAATATCAAATCAAAATGGTGCAAAAATTATAAAAAGGCCTGATGATATTTCTGAAGATTTTTCAACTAGTGAGGATGCATGGTTACATGCTTATAATTATATTATAAGCCAATCACAAGATTCAATAGATTGGATTTTTGCTCCACAAGTTACTTCTCCGATAAGAGAACATAGTGATATTAGCAAAGCTTTCAAAATATTAAAAAAAAATAAATATGATTCAATATTTTCATGTTGTGAAGCTGAAGATTTATTTTTTTGGGAAAAAAATAATAAAAATGAGTTAAAAAGTATAAATTATGATTGGAAGAATAGAAAACGAAGACAAGATATTACAAATAAGTATGTTGAAAATGGTTCTTTTTATTTTTTTAAACCCTCAGTTATTTTAAAAGGTAATAGATTTGGTAATTCAATAGGTTGCACAGAAATGGAACCTTGGAAGATGTTTGAAATTGATTCTGCAGATGATTTTAGATTATGTTCTGCTATAATGAAAGAATTTTTAATAAAATGAACTTAAATATTAAAAATAAAACCGTTGTTATTATTGGAGCATCAAAGGGAATAGGTTTGTATATTTCAAAATCTTTTCTGAATGAAGGAGCTATAGTACACTGTGTCTCTAGATTTGGCAATAAACTTGTTGAAAAACAATTAAAATCTAAATTTAAAAAGAAAGTTTTTTTCTATAATTATGATGCTACTGTTGAGAAAGAGGTTTTAGATTGTTCTAATAAAATTGGAAAATTAAATAATATTGATATTCTAGTTTGTAATGTTGGAAGTGGAAGATTCCCTAACGAATCAATTAATTCTTCAAAATTGTGGTCTGAGTCATGGGCTATTAATTTTGATTCTGCATTAAATTCTGTTAGAGCTTTTAAAAAATATATTTCTAATGGAAGTATTTTATTTATATCATCAATTGCAGGAAATGAATTTATAAATGCACCAACAGACTATAGCGTTGCTAAATCTTCTTTAATATCTCTTACAAAAATTTTATCTCATAAGTTAGCTCCTGAAATAAGAGTAAATTCAATCTCACCTGGCAATATTTTTATTAAGGATGGAACATGGGATATAATTTCTAGAGAAAATCCTAAAAAAGTTAAGAAAATATTAAAAGAAAAAGTTCCATTGAAAAGATTTGGTAAGCCTGAAGAGGTAGCAGATTTAGCTACTTTCATATCATCAGATAGAGCCAGTTTCATTACTGGATCCTGCTATATAATTGATGGTGGACAAACTTTAAGTTTTTAGTTATGAATAATGATTACAGTTTAGAAAATAAAGTAATTGTGGTGACTGGTGCCTGTGGTTTATTAGGTTTTGAATATGTTAAAGCAATTGCCAAAAATGGAGGCACTCCAATTTTATTGGATATCAATTCTAAAATTTTAGAAGAAAAAGTTTCTAAAATAAATAATTCTTATAATGTTAAAGCATATGGTTATAAAGTTGATATATCTGATGAGAATCAAATTAAATCAAATTCAAATAATATCATTAGAAATCATGGAAAAATTGATGGATTAATAAATAATGCTGCTAATAATCCTAAAGTCGAAAAAAGTAATGTAAATAAAAATTTTAGCAGATTAGAAAATTTCTCTATCAATAATTGGAATGATGATATTTCTGTTGGTTTAACAGGTTCCTTTTTATGTGCAAAATATTATGGATACCTAATTTCTAAAAATTTGGATGGAGGCTCTATTATTAATATATCCTCAGATTTAGGTTTAATTGCACCTGATCAAAGCCTATATTATATTGATGGACTAGATGATGAAAATCAGCCAGTCAAGCCTGTAACATATTCAATAATAAAATCTGGTTTAATAGGTTTAACAAGATACATATCAACATATTGGGCCAAAAACAAAGTAAGATGTAATGCTATTTGCCCAGGAGGTGTTTTTAATGATCAACCAAATGATTTTTTAGAAAGATTTAATAAAAAAGTTCCAATGGGAAGAATGGCATATAAAAACGAGCTTGAAGGAATAATTATTTACTTACTATCAGACTTATCAACATATACCAATGGTGCTGTTATACCTGTAGATGGAGGAAGAACAGCTTGGTAAAAATCTTATGAGCTATAAATATTCAATTGTTATACCAGTAAGAGATGGTTTAAAAACTTTAGCTAATACTTTACCAAAAATTTTAGAAATCTCCAAAAATAGAGAAGATGTAGAAATTATTGTATGTGATAATAATTCAAAAGATGATCTTGAGGACTGGATTAAAAATCTAAAATCCAATAATCTTTTTTTTTATCAAACAAAAAAAGATCTTAAATCTGGACAATCTTTAGATTTCGCTCTATCTAAGGCAACTGGAAATTATATAAGTTATATCGGTGATGATGATCAAATTTTTAATAATAGATTTGATATTTTAGATCATATTTTAAATGATAACCCTGATACCGATTTATTTATTGGAAAAATTGTAAGATGTAATTTATATAAGAATAAGTATATAAATAATATTCAATTTGATAATTATTCCGGAAAAATTTCATTTTTAAATAAAACCGAATCCCATAATTATCTCAATAAAGTAAGTATAAATGCAGGTGGATCCTTTGTAATTTCAAAAAGTATTTATAAGATTATTTATGAAAAATTTGGTTTTTATTCATCAGACATAGGAGTTGAGTTTTTTATTTTAAGATCAGCTTTATTTTTATCCAAAAAAGCTGTTTCGATTGATTTACCTTTTTTGCTGATGGGTAGGTCAGATAATAGTGCAGGTTCTATTGGATTTGAAAATGATGTAAATAAGGTTAAAAATCGGAGATGGAATGTTAATTTTGAGTATAATAATTCTCTTAATAATTCTCTTATAAATTATGTTGGTTATATTCCAATTTCATTTGATTCATCCATTTTGGTTGCCACGGTTATGAATAAAAAAAAATTAATCTCATATAATAGTTGGGTTAGATATACAATAGCAGAATTATTTTTATTACAATCAAAGCGTAAAATTTCTCTCATTAATTGTTTTAGAATTTTTATTAATTCTAATTTTTTTATTGGCAACAAAATTTATGGTTTTTTATATTTTATATTTTTTTTCCTTAGAAAAAATTTAATTAAAAAAAATAAAAATGGAAGACATTCATATTCTATTATTTTGAAAAAAAATGTAAATATTAATGATTTGATGAGTGTTAGTGATTTTAGTAGTTACAGTTAATGAAAATTTTATTTGTTTATAATGTTGACTGGTTTTTTAAAAGCCACAGGAATCTTTTAGCAAATGAATTAATTAAAAGAAAGAATGAATTATTTTTAATAAGTAATAACGATAAACTAAATGCTTTTGATCAAAATGATAAGATAAAATTTAAAAAGCTTAGATTATCAAGAGGAGGAATAAAGTTAGCTGATTTATTTACTTTTTTTAAATTAGGTTTTTTGATTAAAAGAATCAATCCTAATATAATTGAATTTGCTACAATTAAGCCTATTATAATTGGGGGTTTAATTTCAAAAATATTTTATAAAAAAACTAAAAAGATATATTGGTTAACGGGTTTAGGACATCTATTCACTGGAAATTTTGAAAATAAGTTTTCTTTTAAAATAATCCGACTTATATATAGTTATATTTTTAATGATACAAATTCTAAAATTATTTTTGAAAACAATGAAGATCGATCACTTTTTATTTATTTAAAAATTACAAAACCTAATCAAAGCTATGTAATTCCTGGCTCTTTTGTGGATACATCAAATTTTAAATTTACTATTGAACCTAAAGAAGTTAGTGTTTCATTTATTGGACGCATCCAAGAGGATAAAGGAATAAAAATGTATATTGATGCAATAAGAATTCTTAGAAGAAAAGGATATGAAAATAATTTTTTTGCTGCCGGTAAATTAGACGATAACCCTACGGCATACACATTGAACGACATAAAAAAGTGGGAAGAAGAAAATCTAATTAAATATTTAGGTTTTAAATCAGAAATTAAAGAATTATTTTATAATACTAACATTATATGTCTTCCCTCTAAAAGAGAAGGCTTACCAAAAGTATTAGTTGAAGCAGGTGCTTCTTATAGGCCATCAGTAGTAACAAATGTGCCTGGATGTAGAAATATTATAGAGAATGGTATTAATGGAATAGTTTTAAAAGAAAATAATTCTGCTGAACTTGCCAATGCTATTGAATACTTAATTATAAATAAAAATAAAAGGATTAAACTAGGAAATAACGCACAAAAAATTGTCGATGAAAAATTTTCTTCTAAAGTTATTTTAAAGAGATTAATTAAACATTTTAAGTGATGAAAATATTAGTAACAGGAACCGCTGGTTTTATAGGATACCATCTTGTTGATTTGCTCATAAAAAGTAAACATCAAGTTTATGGAATTGATAATATTAACAACTATTATGACGTGAGATTAAAAAAGCAAAGACTTTTAAATCATGGCATTTCAATTGACGAAGTAAAAGATGAAAAAAAAATAATAAGTACTAACAATGAAAATTATACTTTTATCAAAGCTGACTTATCAAAAACATCATATATTATTAATTTTCTAAAGAGAGAAAAATTTGATTGTGTCATAAATCTTGCAGCACAAGCAGGTGTTAGGTATAGTATAGAACACCCATTAAATTATGTTAACTCAAATCTAATAGGTTTTTATAATATACTTGAAGGTAGCAGAAGATCTAATGTTAAACATTTGATTTACGCAAGTACTAGTAGTGTATATGGATTAAATTCAACTATGCCACTAAAAGAAACTCAATCAACTGAACATCCAGTTTCTTTTTATGCTGCGACAAAAAAATCTAATGAAATAATGGCACACTCATATTCACATCTATATGGAATTCCAACAACTGGTTTAAGATTTTTTACTGTTTATGGTCCATGGGGGCGGCCCGATATGGCACTTTTTTTATTTACAAAAGCGATGCTTGAAAATAATAAAATAAATGTTTTTAATCATGGAAAAATGATTAGAGACTTTACATATGTTTTTGATATAGTTAAAAGTATTGAACTATTAATTGATAATCCACCATTATCATCAAAAGAATGGTCATCTTCAAACCCTGATCCATCATTTTCATCAGCTCCATACTCAATAATGAATATAGGAAATTCATCACCAACTAATCTAATGGATTTTATTATTGAGCTAGAGAAAAAGCTTGAAATAAAAGCTAAAATAAATTATATGGATATACAACCTGGTGATGTTCCAATGACATTTGCAGATAACAATAAATTATTTGAGACAATAAATTATAAACCCAAAATATCAATTAAAGAGGGTATCTCAAACTTTGTAGATTGGTATAAAAAATATTATTTAAAATTATGAAGGTAGTTATATTGGCTGGAGGTCTAGGAACAAGACTTTCAGAAGAAACAAATTTAAAACCAAAACCAATGGTTGAAATCGGAGGAAAGCCTATAATATGGCACATAATGAAAATGTATTCGTATTATGGACACAATGAATTTATAATTTGTTGTGGATATAAAGGATATATAATTAAGGAATATTTTGCTAATTATTCTTTACATCAGTCTGATGTCACCTTTGATCTAAGTAATAATGAAATCAAAGTCCATAAAGATAGATCTGAAAATTGGAAAGTTACACTTGTTGATACTGGAAATGATACTATGACAGGCGGAAGATTAGGAAAATTAAAAGAATATTTAAAAGATGAAAAGTATTTTGCATTTACTTATGGAGACGGAGTTTCAAACATTAATGTTGATGAATTAGAAAAATTTCATAATAATCATTCAAAACAAGCAACTATTACGGCTGTTTATCCACCAGGAAGATTCGGTGCTCTAAAAATCAACAAGAAAGTTGTTGAAAATTTTGAAGAAAAGCCACGTGGTGACGGTGCTTTAATTAACGGAGGATTTTTTATACTTTCACCTAAAGTTTTTTCAAAAATAGAAAATGATCAAACAATCTGGGAGCAAGATCCATTAAAAAATTTATCAAGCGAAAAGCAATTGATGGCTTACGTTCACAGCGGTTTTTGGCAATCTATGGATACACTAAGAGATAAAAATTATTTAAATAATTTATGGATTAATAATCAAGCACCTTGGAAAATATGGAATTAGTAAGAAAAGTTGATAAAAAATTTTGGGATAGAAAGAAAGTTTTTATAACTGGACATACAGGATTTAAGGGCAGCTGGATGTCTTTATGGCTAAAAAAGCTAGGAGCTGAAGTCAAGGGTTATTCATTAAAACCAGTTTTAAGAAACAATATTTTTGACCAAACTAATTTAAAAAATGAAATTCATTCAGATATTGGAGATATAAGAAATTATGAAATGTTGAAAAATTCTATTTGTAGTTTTAATCCAGAGATAATAATACATATGGCGGCCCAGCCATTGGTTATAGAATCTTACAATGACCCAATTAATACTTATTCTACCAATGTCATGGGTACACTAAATTTATTGAATATTTGTAGAGATGTTGAGAGTATTAAATCTATTTTGGTAATAACTACAGATAAAGTTTATAAAAATTTAAATATTGATTATTCATATAAAGAAACCGACAGATTAGGGGGATATGACCCTTACAGTAGTAGTAAAGCAGCGTGTGAAATATTAGTTTCATCATTCAGAAAATCTTTTTTTGATAATAATTCTCTCCCTAATGTTGGATCTGTAAGAGCAGGTAATGTAATCGGTGGAGGAGATTGGTCAGATAATAGACTATTTCCTGACATAATTAGGGCAAATTTTGAAAATAAAAACTTAAAAATTAGAAATCCAAATTCTACGAGGCCATGGCAACATGTACTTGAGCCTCTTTGCGGATATTTACTTCTAATTGAAAACATGCATATTGATTCAAATTTTTCTGATTCCTGGAACTTTGGACCCTTAGAATCAGATTGTAAGTCAGTTGAGTGGATTTTAAAATATTTAAAACAAACCTCTCTAAAAAAATTAGATTGGGAATTTTGTAGTAATGAATTACTACATGAATCCAAGGAATTAAAATTGGATATTTCAAAATCAAAAAATCTAATTAATTGGAAACCTAAATTTTGTTTAGAAGATGCTATCGATTTGACAATTGACTGGTATGAAAAGTTCTATAAAAATGAAAAAATGAAATCAGTCTGTATCAATCAAATTGAATTTTATGAAAGTCGATAAGGTAGTTGCTATCATAGGATCGAATTCTTTTGTTGGATCTAGTTTAGTGGAGAATTTAATAAACAGAAAAATTAAACTTAATCTTTATGAAACAAATAAAAAGAATCCTTATAATTCTAAAAATATAAGTTACTATCATTACAATTATCCAAATAATAAATTAAATTACAATGAGCTATCAAAAAATGATATAATATTTTTTTGTAGTGCAGCAGGTGTTCAATCCAATAATAAAGTAAAGGATGATTTAATATTTCAATTAAATTCATTGGAGCCACTAAGACTTTCCTTAGAATTAGAAAAATTAAATTTTAATGGGAAATTCGTTACTTTCGGATCATATGCAGAACTTGGTATAAATTCACAAATACATAAGCATACAGAAATAGAATTAATAAAATCAAATAATCTATTAATTAATACATATTCAATATCAAAAAAAATATTAACTAGTTATATTTTTTCAAGAAATCATAAAATTAACTGGTATCATTTGATTATTTCAAGTCTATATGGCCGTTGCGAGGGTCAACACCGATTAATTAATTATATAATTAAATGTGTAAGAAGTAATAAAAATCTAGTTTTAAGTTCTGGAAATCAAGTTAGACAATATATAAATATTGAAGATGTATCTAGCTTATTATTAAAAATTATTTACGAAGAAAATTTGCCAGGAATATATAATTTAACAAGCGATAATCATACAACAATAAATAAAATAGTTGAAATTGTATTATCAATTTTAAATCAAACTAATTATCCAATATCTATTACAGAAAGAGCTGATTCAAACATGAAAATTTTAATGACTTGTAATAAAAAAATAAAAAAACAGTTTAAATGGAAACCTATTATTGAATTGGAAGATGGAATTAAATCATATTTAAATAAATAAAAATGTGCAGTATTTTCGGACTTTATAATTTTATTGATTTTAAAAATGAGATCAAAGATTATAATAGTAAAATGAGTCATCGTGGGCCAGACTCATGTGGTTTTAAGTCAATGAAAATGAATAATAATGATTTAATATTTGCTCACAATAGACTTTCAATTCAGGATTTATCATTAATGGGTAATCAGCCAATGGAATCTGATAATTATGTAATTGTTTTTAATGGTGAAATTTATAATCATAATGAAATAAGGAATGATTTAGATAAAATTAAATTTAAATCAACAAGTGATACTGAAACTATTTTAGAATGTTTTGAAAAATTTGGTATATCTAAAACCATAGAAAAATTAAATGGCATGTTTTCTATTGGATTATATGACAAATCGACTAACAAATTAATTTTAATAAGAGATAGAATTGGAATTAAACCATTATTTTATTCAATAAAAGATAACAAGTTTTGCTTCTCTAGTGAGTTGAAATCAATCCCTAATTTTTTTAAAGATGAATCAAATGATTTAGGATTAATTCAG
>MDSV01098913.1_pt1 | contig 13876 bp, 15 predicted proteins | sample 810851 | NCBI WGS metagenome assembly MDSV01 (sample SAMN05326640, study PRJNA326480) | marine metagenome | isolation source: seawater | place: Atlantic Ocean: North East | collected 2012 | reverse complement strand
TCTATATTTATTTTCTCTATAAGTTCATGATTGAAAGTCATACTTTTTTCATAGCCTTTACTATCAAACAAAAAAATATCAGTTACATCAGAGAAAAGATGGTATTTTTGAACATCAGTATCATCTTTTATGGTTAATGCTGTGATAATTTTTTTATTATATTTTTGTTTAATTTTTTTTATTTCTTCAGGCGTGGAGTCGTAAATTTGATAATAATCAAAAGGAAGGTGCTTAATTTTTTGCAAAATATTTTCATCAGGTTTAACAAGCACTGCTACAAAATTGGATTTCTTTTTATCTAATATTAATAATTTGTTAAGTTTTTCAACCGAAACGTACCGTGAGCTTTTTTTATAATTACAAATGAATCCAATAAATTGTGGAGGATTGAGATGATTAATTATAAATTTAAGAGTGTCAAGATCTGAGATCCCACAGATTTTAGAGCCCTTTATCATTTATTTAAGTGATCAATTAATCTTTTAATATTATTTTTAATATTTCCTTTTATTAATGATCTCCCCATTACAATTCCTGATACTTTATTTTTAAAAGCATTATTAGGTGTCATTACTCTTGATTGATCATTTGTGCTATCTCCAGGTAATCTTATTCCGGGCGTCACGATAAACAATTTTTTATATTTTTTTCTAACTACTTTTGCTTCTTGTGCAGAGCAAACAATGCCGTCACACCCTGATTTTTGAATTAAACCAGCTTGTTTTAATACTAATTGATCTACAGATTTTGTGTATCCTATTTCTTTAAGAGATTTGTTATTTAGACTTGTAAGAATTGTAACAACTAATACTTTTAAATCTTTATTAATTGATTTAGTTTTTTTTTTAATAACTTTTAACATCTCAAGACCACCGTTTGCATGAACAGTTATATATTTGCACTTTTTAAGATCTTTTAAACTATCTATAGCCGATAACGCTGTTTGAGGAATGTCGTTAATTTTTAAATCTAGCCAAAAGTCAGTTTTATATTTTTCTAAAAATTTTCGTCCATTTTTAGAATAAAAGAATTGTAATCCAAATTTTGGAAGAATTTTTAATTTTTTAGTCTTTATATTTTTGAGAATTTTATTTATCTGAATTATATTTGAGGTATCACAAGCAACGAATACTTTTTTATTCTTCATTATTTATCTTTTTAAACATTTCCTTACTCATTTTCCATGATATTACTTTTTTTTCAGGAACAGCAACTTTTTCTCCAGTTTTAGGATTTCTTCTTATTGAAGCTTTTTGGGTTTTAACTCTAAATGTTCCAAAATTTCTTAATTCTACCCCATCTTCTCTTCTTAGTGCATTTTTTATTTCATCTAAGATTATATTGGTAAATTTCTCGAGATCTTTTTTTAAGAAATTAGGGTAGTTTTTTGAAAGTTCTTTTAAAAGCTTTGATTTTACTATAGCCAAGTTTAAAATCTTTTTAAATTATTCTTTATCTTCTTCTTTTTTTTTTAAATCCTCGGATAATGATGAAAAAGGTAAGTTTTTACCCGAACCTTCTGAACCATACTTTTCTAATGCCTCTTTTTTTTCAATTTCCTCAAGTAATTTTATACTAAGTACAACTTTTCTTTTGTTTAAATCTAAATCTGCAATTGCACAGTCTAATTTTTCTCCACCAGTCCAACGATTTGGTCTTGCGTCTGCAGCATTAATAGCTATGGCAGATTTTTTAATTTGAAAATCCATTTCGCATCCTTCGGGTCTTACTATTAATCCTTTATTATCTGTTGAAATTACTTTTACAGTTATTGTTTGGTTATTCGACTTATCTTTAAACCAATCAAAAGGATCTGGTTGTGTTTGTCTAAGCCCAACTCTTATTTTTTGCTCTGAAGCTTTAATTTCTAAAACCTTAACTTTTAATTTATCTCCCTTTTTATACTTACTCAATTCTTCTTCACCATTATTTAAATATGTTAAGTCATTACAATGTAAGAATGCATCTATATCTAGGTCTTCTATTTTAACAAATAATGAGTACTCATTTTTATTTACAACTTCACCTTCAACAATGCTATCAACAGGGTATTTCTTTTCAAAAGTTTCAAAAGGATTTTCTTGTACTAGTCTGTGTGATATAGCAACACGTCTTTTATCTTTATCAATCTCGGTAATTACGCAGTCAATTTCATCACCGATTTTGAACATTTTTTTTGCTGAAATATTTTTTTTACTCCAGCTTAGTTCACTCGAGTGGAGCAAAGTTGTAAGGCCAGGCTCCAACTCGCAGAATGCTCCAAAATCCATTAACTTAACAACTTTAACTTTATAAATTTTATTTAATTCATAGTTTTCAATATGCTCAAAAGGATCAGGAGACAATTGTTTTACCGAGCATCCAACTTGTAGTTTATCTTTATCAACACTTATTACTTTTAAGTCATGTTTTTCTCCGATGTTAAATACTTCATCTGGATGATTTACTCTTGAATAAGAGATTTCTTGTAAATGAACCAATACATCTAATTCACCATTAACATTAAAAAAACAACCAAAAGAACTATAGCCTTTTACTTCTGCGCCTTTGATTATGTCTCCAATCTTGTACTTTTCAATTATTTTTGCTTTGTCCTCTTTTTTAAATGACGAAATTATCTCTCTTCTTGATACACATGCATTTCCTCTTACTTTATCTAATTTAATAAGTGCAAACTTTTGAGGTTCGTTCATCAAGTGACTAATATCTTTAAGTGGTTTGTCACTTATTTGTGATCCAGGTAAGAACATTAAAGAACCCGTATCGATGTGTTCAACTATACATCCCCCTTTGCATTTTGATGTAATCCGACCCATAATTGGTTGATTTTTTTCATACGCCTCTACAAGTTTGTCCCACCCTTTAATTTTTTGAGCTTTGCTAGCAGACACCAGAACCTCACCATGTTTATCTTCAATTTTTTCTAACAACACTGGAATTGTTTCACCTATCTTGATCTTTTCTGAGAGACCCATGGTTTTTAGTTCATTAATGTCAAGAACAGGTTCTGACTTTAATCCTTCGACAAACAGAAAAACAAATTTTTCTGTGATTTTGTTTATTTTACCTTCAATTATTTTTCCTTCTTCTATATGAACTTTTGAAAGTTGGCTGTTAAGTAATTTTTCAAATTCTTGGGATGCTGGATTTGATAAATCTTTGTAAATTTCCATTAATTTTTTAATTTCCTGTCTATAATTTTTTTTATTTTTAAAAAACACGCTCTTTTAGATAACTTTGTCGTGTTTATCAATATAGAATCTTTTGTTTTCTTTAGAGGGGAAATCTTTCGATTATAGTCACTTTTATCCCTATTTTTAATACTTTTTAAGACCTCATTGTAAGTAATTGGTTTTTTTAGGAGCTTTAGTTCTTCGTATCTTCTTTTAGCTCTCGTATTTACATTAGCCGTTATGAAGAATTTTAAATCTGCATCAGGGACTATCATATATGTAATATCTCTACCGTCTAAACAAGAACCATTAAATTTTTTTGGTGGATTGTAGGCGAAGTTTACTTGAAAATTGTGAATTAACTTTCTTATATTTTTATTTTTTGCAATAATTGATGCCTCGATACTAACTTCATTAGATAATAATAGATTATTTTCTAAATCTCTTATTTTTAAAGACTTAATTTTTTTTGTTATAAATTTTAAATTAAATTTTTTTGGAAATTGTAATTTATATAATGCGATTAAACGATAAATCTTACCTGTATCAATATACATTAAATTATAGTGTTTTGAAATAGACTTGGCTAAAGTCCCAGCACCAGCTGCTGCAGGAGAGTCTATTGCTATTTTTAAAATATTATTTCTTTTCTTCATTTTTAAGTTTATTTATAATGTTTAGAAAATTTGGAAATGAAGTATTAATTGAGTCACTGTCATGAATATTCCATTTGCCTCCAAATGATAAACCGGCAATTACACTTGTCATAAAAACTCTATGATCTTTCATATAATTTTTTATTATTATTTTTTTTTTAATACTCTGATTTGGATTTCCAAAAATTTTTATTGAATTATTTGTTGTAATTGTTTTAATTCCTAACTCGTTTAAAATTTTTTTTGCCCATTTAAGTCTTGGACTTTCTTTTTGGTTTAGCTCACTTAGATCTTTAAAATAAGATATACCTTTGGCCTTAGCAGCTACTAAAAAAATAACCAAGAATTCATCTATAGCTCCACTATTCAACTTAGTTGGACAATTTATGGCCCTAAGTTTTTTAGTACTCCTAACTAATATGTCTGATTTTATTTCACCTTTATAAATTTTTTTGTTTTTTAAAATAATTCTTACTCCCATTTTTTTTAAAATTGTAACTACCCCTGTTCTTGACGGATTAATATTTACATTTTTTATAGTTAATTTTGAATTTTCAGATAAAGCAGTCAAAACAATAAAAAATGCACTAGAACTGATATCTGACGGAATACTATAATTAAATGGTTTAATTTTATTTACTTTTTTTACTGTTATTTCATCATAATTTTTTTTGGTTTTTACATAAATTGGTAGTTTCAAATATTTACAAAGAAGCTCTGTATGGTTTCTTGACTTTTTTGCTTTAATAAATGAGGTTCCATTAACCTTCATTGCGCCTAAAATCACTGAACTTTTACATTGTGCAGATCCCTTTTCTTCATTGTATGTAATAGGATTTAAGTGTTCTGAACCTAGAATTGTAACAGGTAAATTTTTGTTATTTCTTAATTTAAATTTAGCACCAAATCTACTTAAAGGATCTGTAACTCTTTTAAAGTCTCTATTTGACAAACTTTTATCGCCAATTATTTTAATAGGATAAGGTGTGTTGATTAAAATTCCTAGAATTAGTCTTCCTAATGTTCCTGAGTTTTCAGCGTTGATAATTAATTTTCTACTATACTTGTATCCATTTAAACCTTTTCCATGAACTTCAACTTCATTTTTTTTAATTTTAACTTTTATACCAAGTTTTTTAATTGCATTTAACGCAGCTAACACATCTTCTGACATAAGCAAGTTTTGAGCTTTAGATATTCCGTTACTTAAAGATGCGAATAAAACCCACCTGATACTTAAACTTTTATCACCTGGAACAATTATTTTTTTATTAAAATTTTTAATTTTATTATCAACAATAAAAATTTTTGACATACATTTTTATTTAAAACTAAATGACTCACCAAAATATGCACTTTTAGCGTCAATATTGTTTACAAGTTGTGATGGAGATCCTTCTGCTATAATTTTACAGTTGCTTAATATCATACCCACATCTACGCAAGCTAACAAATCTCTCGCCTGATGATCACAAATACATATAGTAATTTTTTTTTCTTTTTGTAAATTTACTATAATTTCTTGCAACATTTTGATTGTTAAAACATCTAGTGCTGCAAAACATTCATCTAACAATAGAACACTGGGGTCGCTCAGCAGCGATAATGCAATAACCAATTTTTTTTTTTGACCTCCTGATAAAAATTTAGCTTTTATATTTCTTAAGTTTTCTAACTCAAATTTACCTATCAATTCGTTGATTTTAATTTCTTCAATATTTTTATTATTAATTACAATTTCTGCAATTGCCTTTAAATTTTGATATAAAGTTAAATCACTAAAATATCCCCCATGTTGAGGCACATATCCTACTTTAAATTTTTTTGTTCTTAGATAAATTGGATAATTCACAACATCATTATTATTAATTTTAATTTTACCACTGTCTGGTTTAATTAAACCGGTAATTAAATTAAATATTGTAGATTTACCAACACCATTCGGACCTAGCATGCCAAATATCTCGCCTTCATTAATTTTAAAATTTATATTATCTAAAATTAGTCTATTACCATAAGATAAAGATACGTTTTCAAAAGATATAATTGAATTTGGATTTTTATAGGATTTAATTCTAAAAGGTTTAATTAGTGCCATTTAATTTCGACTTTTTATATTTACTTTGTTTTTAGCATTATACATAAAAATTTTTGTATCTTTTGTAATTGTATCAAGTTCAATCACATCTGCTTTTAAAATATTTTCAGGATTTGTGTAGACTACATTTTTAGAAATAATCAATATATTTTTAATCATAGAGAAATCAAGATAATCACTAGTAATTTGATTATTTAAATAATTTATTTTAACATTTTTTGAAAAAATTGTATCATAATTAATAGTATTGTATTTTCCAAATTCAGAAACAATTGTTATAGTTTCATTATTTTTTAACATTTTGATATAAGCAGTAACGTTTTTTAAAAAAATAATATCGTTATTATTTAAATCTATTTCACCTTCATTAGACAATATAACGTATTCATTACCCTTTAAATCTTTTGAAGAATATTCTATATCTTTAATGATATTGGAATTAGTAAAATTATCTTCCTTAATTTCTAAATTTTGATCTTCTTTTATAAGCTTATCACTAGAAAATTCAAAATAAATAAAGAATAAAAATATTATAATTAAAGATGAAATTAAACTTATAATTAATTTAAAGTTTAATTTTTTCATTAATTAATACTTGACTGTAATAAAGTATGTATATGCAAAATTCCAATTGTTTTCTGCTTATTTTTTTTATTGTGAACACACAAAGAGGTAATTTTTTTTTCATTCATAAGACTTAACGCTTTTACAGCAAGTGCGTCTTTATCAATGCTGATAGGTTTTTTGGTCATTATATTTTTTACAGATAGCTGAAATAAATTGTCTTTTTTTTCATTAAACCTTCTTATTTGACCATCAGTGATAATTCCTGTTGTTATTTGCTTTTTATTTTTAATTAGTAAAAATCCTAATTTTTTTTTACTTAAAATGTTTAATGCTTTTTTCATATTTAAGTTTTCCTGAACAAAAGGAATTTTATTTCCTTTCAACATTATATCTTCAACAGTTCTTAATTGAGATCCAATATTTCCTGCGGGATGTAATTTTTTAAAATCTAATTTTCCAAATTTTTTATAATGCATTGATGTTATTGCCAAGGCATCTCCTAAAGCTAATTGTGATGTTGTGCTCGATGTTGGAATTATTCCTCCTGCCTCAACCGCAATAGGTAATAAGAGTTTGATATCAGAGGCTTTGTATAAAATTGAATCTTTTTTTGAAACCATACCAATCAGTAATATTTTATTTCTATTTGCATATTGTATAATGTTTTTAAGTTCACTAGTTTGACCGGAATTACTTATGAGTAACAAAATATCTTTTTTTGATATCATTCCAAGATCACCATGAGAAGCTTCACTCGCCGAAATACTAAATGAGGGTGTTCCAACAGATGCTAGTGTTGCTGCAATTTTAGATGCTATAAGTCCGCTTTTTCCAACTCCACATAAAATAACTTTAGATTGACATTTTGCTATTTGAGTTACAGCTTGTTTAAAAGAGTTGTTTATGTTTTTTTTAAGTTTTTGTAATGCTTTAATTTCAAGATTAATTACATCCTTTGCAATTGAAATACATTTTTTTTTATTCATTAATGTGACCAGATATCATCTTTAAATAAAGCTAAATCAAGATCTACTCTTGTTTTTAAAAATTTTAAACAATTTTGATAAAGTTTAACTCTATTTTCTCTTTCTAATATTTTATTTAGCTCATCGTGGATTTTATGAAGATAAATTACATCATTTGCACAATATTTGAGTTGAGCTGGTGTAAGTTCACCACCAAAGTCAGAATTCTGGAATTGTTTGCTTATATCGATATTTATAAATTCTTTTATCAAAGTTTTTAAAGAATGATTATCTGAATACGATCTAGCCAGCTTTGAAGCAATCTTTGTATCTAAAATATTATTTGTTTCTGTTTTTAAATAATATTTAATATGAGCCATATCAGCTCTACCGTAGTGAAAAATTTTTATTATATTTTCATCGCTAAGTAATTTGACTAAATTAGGTGCTTTATAATGCTCCCTATCAAATTGTACTATATGTGCATCAAAATTTCCTGATGATATTTGTATCAAGCATAGCGGGTCTCTTCTTACATTTAGACCCATAAACTCACCATCAACAGCTATTATATTGCCTAATTTCAAATCATCTGGTAAGTCGTTTTTGTGTAATTGAATATTATTACTCATATTTAAACATATATATATGAAAGAAAAAAATTGTCTAATTTTTGGTGGTAGTGGCCAAATAGGTAGAAACTTAATAAGAAAACTTACTAAAAATAATTATAGAGTTACTGTTGTAACAAGAAATATACATCAAAAAAGTTATATTATTAAAACCCAAGCTAATGCAGGCTTTATTGATATTTGCGAAGCAAATATTTTTGAGGAGAAAAAAATCAGAGATCTTTTTGAAAAGACAGATATTTGTATTAATTTAGTAGGTATTTTATTTGAAAAAAAAGGGGGTAATAGCTTTAAAAATATTCACTCAATTTTCCCCAGTTTGTTAGCCAAACTTTCAAAAGAATATAACTTAAAGCATTTTATTCATTTGTCGGCTTTAGGTATAAATGAAGCTACGGACTCTGACTATGCTAAAAGTAAATTAGAAGGAGAAGAAAAAGTTTTAAAAAATTTCCCTATATCTACAATATTGAGACCATCTGTAGTTTACTCGGTAGACGACAATTTTACAACAAGCTTTATGACTTTACTAAAAAGACTCCCCATATTTCCCATGTATTATAATGGAGCAACAAAATTTACACCAATTCATTGTTCCGATCTAACCGATGTTATTTATCATGTTATTTCAAACAATATTTATTCAAATATTATTGAATGTGTAGGACCAGAGGTAATTACATTTAAAGAAGTAATTGAAAAATTGTTAAAATTAATAGATAAAAAAAGAATTTTATTTCCTATGCCTTTACAAATTGCAAAATTATCTGCTATGTTTTTTGAAATAATGCCCCAACCTTTACTCACAAGAGATCAATTAAAACTTTTAAAATATGACAATATTTCATCTGGTAAGTACAAAACTAATTTTGATATAGGCTTACCTAGCTTGAGGTACTTTGACAATGAAGTAAAAAAATATTCTTACATGTGGCGTGAAGGCGGTCAATTCTCAACAGAAAAATATCTATCAGACAAAGATTTGATTTAGAAAAATAACTGAATTTATGCGGATTGTATTTTTTTTTCTAAAAATTCAGGAACATCCTCTTTCTCTGTAGCTTCTTCTTTTTTACCTTTCGGTTGATAAGCATACAAAAGATGTAATTTGCAGTATGAGAAATCTTTAAGTGATGATCTTCCACAAAAGTAAAAAGACTTTTCATCTGGGTGACCAATGGGCCATTTGCAAGAATTCTCGTCGAGTTCTTCTAATTGCTTAGGATTTTCAGGTTCAAAATCTTTTTCGATTATAAAGGATTTAAATTTACTCTTACGTCCTCTTTTGGTTTTAGTATTTTGTTCATCTATAGCATTATCAAAATTTTGGCTTGAAGTAGCTGCTCTAGTTTTAATTTTTGCAGACAAATTAAGTCTATGAGCTTTGCCGATAACTGCATTTCTACTTATACCGCCAATGATTTCGGCGATTTGACTTGCAGTATTTCCTTTGCCCCAAAGTTCCTTTAATTTTAATACTTTTTCTTCAGTCCAGCTCATTTAGTCTATATCTTGTATATAATATTTATATAATAACAATATACTGATATAAAATTAAATTAAACAATCAAAAAATTAGAGTTATCAACAAAAATTGTTTTATCTTAGCGTATGTATAGTTTCAATCAGAACTTGTATCTAATAATTAAAATTTATAAATATAAAATAAATTTATGAGCTATTTATCAAAAAACTACAACAGAAAAAAAATTTCTTTTAAGTACGGTAAGGGAAGCTACTTATATTCAATAAATAAAAAAAAATATTTAGATTTTGTTCAAGGAATAGCAGTTAATTCTTTGGGGCATGCGAATCCAAAATTAGTAAAGGCTGTTAGAAATCAATCAAAAAAACTTTGGCATGTTTCAAATGCTTTTCAAATTCCCGAGGGTGAAAAATTAGCTAAAAAGTTGTGTAAAAAAACATTTGCTGATTTTGTTATGTTTCAAAATAGTGGAGCTGAAGCTACAGAAGCAGCGATCAAAGTTGCAAGAAGATATTTTTTCTCTATCGGAAAAATAAATAAAAATAGAATTTTGTGTATAAAAAATTCATTTCATGGAAGAACACTTGCTGCTATTCATGCGAGTGGATCTAAAAAAATGATAGAAGGATTTGGTCCTAAAATACCAGGTTTTGATCATTTTATTTTTGGAGACCACAAGTCACTAAAAAAGAAAATAACCAAAAATACAGCAGCAATAATGATCGAAACTATAATGGGAGAAGGGGGCATTAAGGTAATTCCTGACTGGTGCTTAAAAGAATTAAGAAAAATATGTAACAAGAAAAATATATTACTTATTTTAGATGAAGTTCAATGTGGCATTGGAAGATCAGGTGATTTTTTTGCTTTTGAAAAATCAAAAGTTAAGCCTGATATCGTACCAATTGCCAAAGGCATTGGAGGAGGTTTCCCTATAGGTGCGGTATTAATGAATAAAAAAGTTGCTTCAGGAATGACACCGGGAACTCATGGATCAACATTTGGAGGAAATCCTTTAGCTATGTCTGTAGGTAGCACAGTTATGGATATCATTTCAAATAAGAAATTTTTAGGCAATGTTAAGAGTTTATCAAAATATTTTTTAAATGAACTAGATAAAATTAAAAAAAAATATCCCGATATAATCAAACAAATAAGAGGTCGAGGTTTATTGATTGGAATACAACTATATAAAGATCAAACTAAATTTATAAAAAAGTTAATGGATAATTATTTGTTAACTATTCGTGCAGCAGAAAATGTTGTTCGTATTTTACCTCCTTTAAACGTTAAAAAAAATGAAATAGATATAGCATTAAAAATTATTGATAAGGTTTGTTCAGAGTTTAAATAATATGAAGCATTTTATAAATCTAAAGGATATACCAGCAAAAGATCTTAGAAAGATTATTATTGACGCTAAGATAAGAAAAAGTTTAAGAAAAAAACTAAACACTCTTGAGATTGATAAAGGATCTCCTCTAAAAGGTAAGGTTCTGATACAAATGTTTGAAAAAGCAAGCTTGAGAACAAGAATTAGTTTTTATCTAGCAATTAAACAGCTAGGTGGAGATACTTTAACCTTGCGTTCTAATGAACTTCATCTGGGTCAAGGAGGCGAAAGTATTGCTGATACTGCTAAAATTCTATCTACTTATGGTGATGGTTTTATGTTTAGAACAGATAGCGATAAGAAGATCAAAGATTTCAAAAAGTATTTATCAATACCAATTATAAATGGTCTAAGTCCTTCATCTCATCCAACACAAGTGTTGTCTGATATTTTTACTGTAGAAGAAATAACAAAAAAATCCATTTCTAAATTAAATATTTGTTGGATTGGCGACTCAAATAATGTTCTAGAAAGCTTAATAGCAGCTTCAGTAAAGTTCTCATTTAAATTAAGCATTGGTTGTCCAAAACAGTTTGAACCAGGTAAAGAAGTAAGAAATTGGGTAAAAAAAAATAATAAAAAAATTTATATTTATAACGATCCTAAAAAAGCAGTATCTGATGCTGATGTGATATTTTCTGATAAAGTAATTTCTTTAAACGACAAAGGCGATAAGAAAAAAAAAATACAAGCATTTAAAAAATTCAAAATTGATAAAAAATTAATGAGTTTTTCTAATAAAAAATCAATTTTTCTTCACTGCTTGCCACGCGGAGATGAAGTTGGTGATGAAGTTTTTTTAGGAAAAAGATCTCACGTTTTTAAGCAAGCTCTTAACAGAGTTCATGTTCAAAAAAGTATTTTATTATATTGTTTTGGAAAATTAAGGTAGCTTTAAGGGGCTATCTGAGTTCTCGTTTAAATATTTTATTACAGAGGCTCTATCTTTTTCTTTTCTTAGACCTGCATAAGCCATCTTTGTTCCCTTAATCCATTTAGCAGGTTTTATTAAAAATCCATTCAATTCCTCAAAAGTCCATTCTTTGTTATATGCAGTTAATGCCTTCGAGTATTTATAATCTTCGATCACTCCAACTTTTCTTCCTACAACGTTATATAAAGCTGGACCTATAGCATTCTTTCCACCTTTCACAATTGAATGACAAGCTGCACATTTTTTAAAAACTTTTTCACCATGCGCGATATCTCCCATTGCCATTAATGCTGATATATCAATTTTATTTGATTCCGTACTTGAGCTAGATGTAGATGTAGTAGTTATAGCTTCCGTTTCAACTGAATAGCCTGGTGTCTGAGGTGTTTCTACATGGAATATAACATCAGACAATTTTCCGATACCAATAACAAGTAAAGCAACCATTAGAACTGCAGCAATTATTTTGTTAATTTCAAATGAGTCCATTTTTTCTTAAATTTGTAGAGAACGTATAACATGATAAATTAAAAAAAAGGCTAAAATTTAATGTATAAATTTGCCCCTATAGTTATTTAATGGGTATAATAAAATGAATATTTAATGAAAACTTTAATAATTATACCTTCTCGAATGTCTGCAAATAGGCTTCCAGGAAAACCTTTATTAAAAATAAATGGTTTATCAATAATTTCTCACGTCTCTAAAAAAGCAGTGGAAGCCAATATTGGTGATGTTATTGTAGCAACTGAGGACCAAGAAATTGCTGATGATGTTAAAAAAAATGGTTTCAATGCTATTTTAACAAGCAATAAACATAAAACAGGTACAGATAGAATTCATGAGGCACTTAGTAGATCTAATATTAGAGATGTAGATTTCATTATGAATTTACAAGGAGACGAGCCAGCAATAGATATTGAGGATATAATCAGTTTAAATAATAAAATGATTAAAAATCACTCTAGTTTAGGAACACTCGCTGCATTAATAGAAGATAACAATAACTTCAAAAATGAAAATATTGTGAAGGTTATTACTGAAAGTAGTCTGGAGGAAGATCATTTCCCAAGGGCAGTATCTTTTTTAAGAAAATCTGAGAAGATGGACAATATTTATCATCATATTGGAGTTTATTGTTATTCAAAAGATACACTAGAAAAATTTGTTCAATTAAGTCAATCTAAAAATGAAAAAGAAAATCGTTTGGAGCAACTAAGAGCATTAGATAATAATATTATTATAAATGTTTCTCTTGCGAATTCATCTCCAATAGGGGTAGATACTAGGGAAGATTATCTAGCCTTAAAAAAAATAATGGAATATAAGAATTAATGAGTAAAATTTATTTTCAAGGAACTTTTGGTGCATATTCACATTTAGCTGCTCTCTCTATTGACAATAAAGCTGAAATCTTGCCATGTAAAACTTTCGATGATTGTTTTAGTAAAGCATCACAAGATCCTGAGAGTAGAATTATAATTCCAGAATCAAACAGAATTACAGGTAATATTGGAATTGAATATTTAATTTTTAAATATAGGTTAAATATTTACAGCGAACACTTTCAAAAAATTGAACATAATTTACTTGGACAACCAGGTGCTAAATTGAAAGATATAAAAGAAGTTTATTCTCACGCACAAGGGTTATCTCAATGTTCAAAATTTATAAAAGATAATAATTTAACAGAGCATATTAGAGCAGATACAGCTGGGTCTGCAGAAATGATTTCAAAAAATAAAGATATAAAGCAATCTGCCATAGCATCTTCCTTAAGTGCTGAAATTTATGGATTAGAATTAATTAAAAAAAATATAGAAAATGAAAGTGGGAATTTAACGAGGTTTTTAGTTATGGGAAAAAATATTTCGCAACCAGAATTTAAAAATAAAACATATATTACTTCTTTTTTATTTAAATTAAAAAGCAAACCAGCTGCTCTATATCAATCGCTTGGAGGTTTTGCTAT
>MDSV01091564.1_pt1 | contig 13877 bp, 12 predicted proteins | sample 810851 | NCBI WGS metagenome assembly MDSV01 (sample SAMN05326640, study PRJNA326480) | marine metagenome | isolation source: seawater | place: Atlantic Ocean: North East | collected 2012 | reverse complement strand
GGTCACCCGCGAACGTATCCGCCAGATCGAGGCCAAGGCGCTGCGCAAGCTGAAGCACCCGAGCCGCTCGCGCAAGCTCAGAAGCTTCCTCGATAGCTGAGATGGCGAAAGCCGATCTGAAATAACGAAAAACCCGGCTGAGAGGCCGGGTTCAGTTTGTTGAGAAACCTGTCCTCAAATTCGGCGTCATCCTCGTGCTTGACACGAGGATCCAGGCAGCGCGGTAAGGCTTCGCAATAGCTCTTATCAAATTCAATGGCTTAGGTCGCCTGGATGCTCGGATCAAGTCCGAGCATGACCCCTGTGAGGAAGGTCAGGAAGGTGTCAAACTGCAAATTCAGGAGTTTGTCAGCAGCCTGAACCCGGGTGAGAGGCCGGGTTTTTGCCTTCTGAAAAAGCAAAACCTCATGCGCCGCCGTCTCGTTCGGGCCTGTCCCGAGCATCCAAGCACGTTTCAGCGTGACAGGCGTATCGGGGAGGGGAATCTATTTGAATACAAATCATTGGAAGGCGCGAACGCCGCTCGTGAGGAGCGGTGATTAGATCCTCGGGTCAAGCCCGAGGATGACGCCCGAAGAAAGGATAGGCTTGCACGCCAACTGAATCCTGCGTGGAGGATGGGCTTCCTGCCTATGGAATGACCACGAACTGCTAGTTCCAGGTGAGGCGTCCGAACCTTGTTCGCCCCTCAGGGGTCCGATGGGCAAAGCCGGGGAATACCCCGCCTAACGTAAGGGGTGTTGGCTGCCAGACCACCAGCAAACCGGCGCCCTGCCGCGCGCCGGTTCGAGGCGTTGTGGCGCAGGGAACAGAAACCTATTCCGTGACCTGCAGGTTGACGGCCTTGGGGCCCTTGCCGCGGCGGTCCGGCTCGGTGTCGTAGCTGACCTTCTGATTTTCGGTCAGTCCCGTCAGCCCGGACGACTGAACGGCGGAGATATGGACGAAGATGTCCGCGCCGCCATTGTCCGGCTTGATGAAACCGTACCCCTTGTCGGTGTTGAAAAACTTTACGATGCCAGTTTCGGCCATGCTTCAAGGTCCTTTTCTCGCCCATCCGCTTGCTGATGGAGGGGCAGATATTTCGATGCTCGTTTTGCCCTGAGGGGCAGCGCAGGCGTTTCTCGAATTTGGAGGAAAGGTGCCTTTTATTACCGCGGGTTCCGATTTGCCTGGACAACGAAAGCAGGCCAAATCAAGGTCCGCCCGAAAAATTAGCGTTTCCGGCGCGCATCAGATTATATGGTCTTCCCGTGCTCGCAAAATGCCCGAACATGAACAGAATGCGGTGTTTGCGGGTTTTTGGCAAGCGAAACTTTGGAATCGGACCTTCAGGCTGCTTTCGCGGCCGGGTATTTGTGTATTATCCGGATCTAATCAGATGATTAGACGGAACTATTTTGGGTTATACTGTGTCAAAGCGTTCGCCCTGTGCTACCCTTGGATGAGGGGAGGTCTACAAAGCCTGTGGCCTAACCGGGCCGGGCCTAGCTTTTGCCGACGAAGCTGGTGTAGGAGCGAATAACCGGCCAAGCATGACGAGCGCGCGGGCGGTGCGCAAATACTTGACTGGCAAAGTTCGGGGGTCCGCCATGCGTCGTGACATGTTCATACGCTTTCTAGCGTCTGTTGTCGTGGTCTGCTCTTTCCCGTCTGTCGGCGCGCGCGCGTTCGAATATCGCCAGATCGAGGGTTGGGCGGTCAGCTGCAACAACGCCTATACCTGCAACATCTCGCTGACGTCGGCCGCCGGCGCAAGCGGCGGTGCCACGCTTGCCGCCATCCAGTGGCAGCGCTCGGTCGCGCCATCGGCCCCGCTCACCCTCAGCATTCCCTATCCGCCCGGGTTCCTGCCGCGGGGCGATGCCTCCGGCGCGATCACCATCGCGGTCGATGGCGTCACGGGATTTTCGGCCGACATAGCGGACCTCGTGCGGGAGGATGCGCTTGGCATGTTCGGCGTCAACGAGCCCGAGGTGCTGGTGGCGCTGTTCCGCAAGATGGCCGATGGCACCAGGGCGACGATCCGCTATGAGGGCGGGATCGGATCGTTTTCCTCGGAGATCGTGCTGACCGGGCTTTCCGATGCCGCCCGTTTCATCGATGATTGGCAGGGCCGCGGCGGCCGCACCGATGCGTTGATCGATGTCGGGGAAAAGACGCCGCCCGAAAGCGTCGATGTCTGGACGATCGACAGCTATGATGAGCTCCCACCCTCGGTCCTGCGCAATCTGAGCGATCCCGAAAGCGCGTGCTATACCGATCAGTCCCATATCGATCAGGCGGATGCCTTCGCCTTCAATACCGGCAAGAGCACCATCATGCTTCTGCCCTGCGGGCCCTCCGGCGCCTATAACCAGCCCTACCAGCTCTATGTCGGCAAGGATGACGAGTTCCATCGCGCGGAATTTCCCAATGTCAGCGATGCCGGGATCACCGTTCTCGATACCGTCTACAACGTCAATTTCGATCTCAAGGAAAAGCTGTTGTCCTCGGTCTATCTCGGCCGCGGGCTCGGCGATTGCGGGCTGGCGCATTACTGGACGATCAACGAGGCCGCCGCCGGCAACCCGCTGGCGCTCACGCTGGAGCGCTCCAAGACGGCGTGTGACGGCGTCGATATCGGCCCGGAAAACTGGCCGGAAATCTGGCGCCCGCAGATGACGGCGGACGAGAGGGAGGAGCGCTGACGCTCACTCCGCCCGGTAGACCCGCAACAGCGCGCCGTCGGGCTCGTCCGTCACCAGCAGGATCGCGCCGTCGGGCGCGACCTTTACGTCGCGCAGCCGGCCGAACTCGCCGGCAAACAGCCGGTTTTCGGTCGCGGGCATGCCGCTCTCGTCAAGGCCGATATGGGCCAGCAACTGGTCCTTCAGCGCGGTGACCAGGAAATCGCCGTCCCATTCCGGAAACATATCGCCACGGTAGACCGCGATCGCGCCCGGCGCGATCGAGGGGTCCCAATAATATAGCGGCTGTTCAAGCCCCGGCGCCTTCGTGCCCTGTCCGATCTTCGCGCCCGAATAATGCACGCCATAGGAGATTTCCGGCCAGCCATAGTTCTGGCCGGCGCGCGGTATGTTGATCTCATCGCCGCCGCGCGCGCCGTGTTCAACGGTGTAGAGCGTGTCCGTCTCCGGATCGATGGTGATGCCCTGCGGGTTGCGGTGGCCGATCGACCAGATTTCCGGCTCCCAGCCATCGGGCGTGGGGTTGTTTTGCGGGATCCCGCCATCGGGCGTGATGTGGAGGATCGAGCCGGCGTGGTCGCCCGGGTCTTGCGCCCGCTCGCTTTCGCCGCGATCGCCGATGCCGAAGAACAGATTGCCGCCGCTGTCGATCGCGATGCGCGAGCCGAAATGACGGTTGGTGCCGGAAAACCGGTTCATCGCGAAAATCTGGCTGACGTTTTCAAGGCGTGCCTGCTGGCGGTCGAGCGTTGCGCGGAAGACCGCCGTTCCCTGGCCGCCGTCGCCGGAAACGGAGGCTGTCAGATAGATCAGGCCGTTTTCGCTGAAGCCGGGATCGAGCGCGACATCGAGCAGACCGCCCTGGCCGGCGGAATAGACCTCGGGCACGCCGCTCACCTCCTGCGTCGCGCCATCCTTGGAAACGATGTTGAGGCGGCCGGGCCGCTCGGTGACCAGATAGCCGCCATCGGGCAGAACCTCGACGGCCCAGGGGTGGACAAGACCATCGGCGATACGCTCGACCTCGAGCGGCGGGGTCGCCTCCTGCGCTACCGAAGGAACCGGCGAAATTACAAGGGCCGCGATCATGCCGGCCAGGACGGGGGTGGCTTTCATCAAAGTCTCCTCTCGTTTTACCGGTGACGTATGGCGCTCTGCCCGCCGCTCAAGTGGCGCGGCCTACACAAACCCGTGAACCGCGACACTTCTGTTCAGAAGTCTTCGAACTCGTTGCGTTGCCTGCGTTCGGCGTCGGCCTTCAGATGGCTTACATTTTCGCGCCAGAGATAGGACGCACCGAAGACCATGGCGAGGCAGATCGCGAACATCGCCGCGATCATCAGGTCGCGCGCGGCGGTGTGGGACAGAAGGCCCTGCAGTGCGCTGCCGCCCGGCGAGGAAAAGGGCAGGTAGCCGTCAAACAGCATCGCCCCGCCATTCGTTCCCGAAAGAGGGGCGGCCTGCCATGATTGCTCGGCGGAGGCCCCGGCCGGCGCGAACGCCGTCAGGACCGGCAGCGTGGCAAAAGCAAAAATCCCGCGTTTGATGAAAATCGAGCGCCTGGCGATCCCTCTCGCCATCCGTTTGACCATCCTCATATGCCTTCTCCTTCGGCAATGTTTCAGCGCATGGCCATAACGCCATGTAAATGCGTCGTCTTCTGGGTGAAAGGTGGTCCAACACGAACCATTTTGAGGCGGAATCATGGGAGGGGATTTGTGCCGCCACAGGCGTTGAGGCGGCGGAATATCTGCGGTTGCGCCCTGAAACGGTCAATCCGCGACGATAGCGCTTGAAACCGCGGGCGAATTGCGTTTAGACCAAACGCTTGGAAGTTGTCGCTTGCTACAGCGCTTTCCAAGGATCAATCTAGATATCAGGACATTGAAAATGGCCCTTCTTGCTGACGCCCTTTCTCGTGTGAAGCCTTCCGCCACCATCGCCGTGGCCCAGAAAGCGCGCGAACTCAAAGCGAAAGGCCGCGATGTCATCAGCCTTGGCGCGGGCGAGCCCGATTTCGATACGCCCGACAACATCAAGGCCGCCGCGATCGACGCGATCAACCGCGGCGAGACGAAGTATACGCCGGTGGCCGGCATCCAGCCGCTGCGCGAGGCGATTGCCGCCAAGTTCAAGCGCGAGAACAACCTCGACTACACGGCCGCGCAGACGATTGTCGGTACGGGCGGCAAACAGATCCTGTTCAACGCGCTGATGGCGACGCTGAACCCGGGCGATGAAGTCGTGATCCCCGCGCCGTACTGGGTTTCCTACCCGGAAATGGTGGCGCTTTGCGGCGGCACACCGGTGTTCGTCTCGGCAACGCAGGAGCACGGCTTCAAGCTTCAGGCCGAAGACCTCGAAAAGGCGATCACGCCGAAGACCAAATGGTTCATCTTCAACTCGCCGTCCAACCCCTCGGGCGCGGCCTATACCCATGACGAGTTGAAGGCGCTGACCGATGTGCTGATGAAGCACGAGCAGGTCTGGGTGCTCACCGACGACATGTACGAGCATCTGACCTTCGGCGACTTCAAGTTCGTGACGCCGGCGGAAGTGGAGCCCGGCCTCTATAACCGCACGCTAACGATGAACGGCGTCTCCAAGGCCTATGCGATGACCGGATGGCGTATCGGCTATGCCGCCGGCCCGGCCGAGCTGATCAACGCGATGACCACGATCCAGAGCCAGCAGACGTCGGGCGCGTGCTCGATCGCGCAATGGGCCGCCGTGGAGGCGCTCAACGGCAATCAGGATTTCATCACCGAAAGCAAGAAGGCCTTCGAAAAGCGTCGCGATCTGGTGGTCTCGATGCTCAACCAGGCCCCCGGTATCGAGTGCCCGACGCCCGAGGGCGCGTTCTACGTCTATCCGTCCTGCGCCGGGCTGATGGGCAAGACCTCGCCGGGCGGCAAGGTGATGGAGACCGACGAGGATTTCGTCACCGAGCTTCTGGAAGCGGAAGGCATTGCCGTCGTTCACGGCTCGGCCTTCGGTCTTGGCCCCAACTTCCGCATTTCCTATGCGACGTCGGAAGCCGAGTTGGAAGAATCCTGCATGCGCATCCAGCGCTTCTGCAACGCCTGCAAGTAAGGCGCGCGCTCCGGCTTTGTTACGAAGCGCGATTTGACAACGGGGCGTGCCGCAAGGCGCGCCCTTTTTCGTTGCGGGTTGCAACTTGATGACGTTATAGACTGTGCCGCGCCTGCCCGACTGTCTTCAGGCGGCACGGGGTTTCAACGAATGCGGGAGATCATGCGCCACACTTGCCAAGCCAACGCTTTGTTGCGCCACCTTGTTCTGGCGGCCTGTCTGCTGCTGATTGCCGCTGGCGGTTCAGCCAGCGCCCAGAGCGCTACGGCCTCAAAGGCAACTGCCGATGAACCCATGACCGTCGGCGTGTATGCCCTTCCGCCTTATGCCATGCAGGACAAGGATGGCAGTTGGTACGGGCTCGGCATAGACTTGCTGGATGCGCTCAGCCGCCGTATCGGCAAGGAATACCGCTTGGTGGAATCCACGCCGGACGCGATGGTGCCGGATGTGGCCGGCGGGAAGCTAGACATGGCGCTGGGCGGGGTGCCGATCAATGCCGCCGACGAGGCGGTGATCGATTTCTCGGTGCCCTATTACAGCGGCGATCTCGGCGTCGCGCTTCGCGTCGTCGACAAGATCGGACCGACGATGATGTTCGAGCTTCTGACGTCGCCGGCCTTTCTCTACATGCTCGGCCTGCTGACGGGCCCGGTCTTCGTCATCGGCGCGCTGATATGGCTCCTGGAGCGGCGGGCCAATCCCGAACAGTTCGAGCCGCGACCGGCGCGCGGCGTGTTTTCCGGCTTCTGGTGGGCGACCGTGACGATGACCACGGTGGGCTACGGCGACAAGGCGCCGGTGACCTTCTTCGGCAGGCTGCTGGCGATGGCCTGGATGTTTGCTGCCCTGATCCTTGCGGCGATCACAACCGCGCAACTGGCCGCGGGACTGACCTCGTCACTGCACACCAATTTCGTTGACAATATCCGGGACCTTTCCGGGCTGACGGTCGGCACGATCACCGAATCGCCGGCGGCCGCCGAGCTCGGCCTTCTCAATATTTCAGTGACCTCTTTCGATACAGTTTCCGCCGGCCTTGATGCGCTTGAAAGCCACGATATCGACGCGCTCGTTTATGACCGGGCGATTCTGCAGTGGTCGCTCGACAATTACCGTGACCTCTATCTCAGCAATCTGGAGTTCATGCAGCAGAACTACGCCCTGATCCTTCCCCTGAACGATCCCGCGCGCAACGCGATCAACATCGCGATCCTGCAAACGCTCGAATCCCAGCAATGGCATCTCATACTCGAACGCTACGTAGAAAATGGCGCACGTTAAAGCGCCGGGCGATGCCGACTAATCGCCTGACGCTTCAGGCGTTCTGATATAGGCGGACATGCCCTTGACCAGGGCATCGAAGACGACGCGACAGCGGGGTGAACGGCGCAGATCCTCATGCATGGCGATCCAGAGCGGAAGCTGAAACGGGATCTGGCCATGCAGCACTTCGATGAGCGCGGGATCGCGTTCGCCGAGCGGATGCTGGCAAAATCCGAAACCGCAGCCGGTGCGAATGGCGGCAAGCTGGGCGAGGTTGCTGTCGGAGCGGAAGCTGAAATCGGGCAGCGCAAGCTCGGGAAAACCCTCCATCATATCGCGCACATAGGCCAGTTCGCGATCGAAGCCGATGGTCGGCACCGCTTTCAGGTCGTCGATCGTCTGCGGCGCGCCGAAGCGGGCAACGACCTCTTTGCGGGCAAAGCAGCCAATCGGGATCTTGCCGACATGGCGCACCACAAGGGCCGCCTGGGTGGGCTCCACGAGCCGGAGCGCGATATCGGCCTTCCTGTTCAACAGGTCCTCGAGCGCGTCGGAGACCGACAATTCGAACTCGAGCCGGGGGTAGGCAGCCATCACGGGCGCAAGAATGCCGGGCAGGACCTCGACGGCGATCACATCGGACGCGCTGATTCGGACGCTGCCGGAGACTTCGTCGCGGGTTTCGGAAGAGGCCCGGCGCATGGCATCCGCCGAGGCGGCCATCGCTTCGGCCAGCGGCTTCATGGCGCGCGCCGTGTCGGTCGGCTCCAGTCCGCGCTGCGAGCGGGTGAAAAGCTGCTGGCCGGCGTCGCGCTCCAGCGCCTCGATGTGGCGGCCAACGGTCGGCTGGGTCAGGCCCAGAAGCCGCGCGGCGCCGGAAAGCGATCCGCTTTCAAGCACCGCCAGAAAGGTGCGGTAATAATCCCAACTCTGCGTATCCATAAAATTATGTATACCAATGGCACGATTTTATACAATTCCGTTTAATGCGGTTTGCCCCGATATTGCGATCACACTCGAATGAAGGAGACGACAATGTCAGACATGAACAGACAACCCGTGGCGCTTGTTCTTGGAGCCACAGGCGGCGTTGGCGACGCGGTGGCCCGGGCGCTCAATGATCGAGGCTACCATATCCGCGCGCTCAATCGCGACCCCTCCAGATTGGACGGTCGTCCGGCGCATTATGAATGGATCAAGGGCGACGCGATGCGCCGCGCGGACGTGGAGAAGGCGGCGCGGGGCGCGGAGCTGATATTCCACGGGGTCAACCCGCCCGGTTACAAGGACTGGGACAGACTGGTTCTGCCGATGCTGGAGAATACCATCGGCGCGGCGCGCCTTGCCAATGCCCGCATCCTGTTTCCGGCCACGATCTACAATTTCGGGCGCGATGTATTTCCCTATCCGAACGAGGATAGCCCGCAGAACCCGCATACTCGCAAGGGGCGCATTCGGGTCGCGGTGGAAGAGCGCCTCAGGGAAGCGGCCTTTGAGGGCACACAGGTCATTCTGGTGCGCGCTGGCGATTTCTTCGGTGGCAATGCTGCTGGCAACAGCTGGTTCGGGCAGATGGTCAAGCCGCATGCGCCGCTCACCCGGATCACCAATCCGGCAACGCCCGGAATCGGCCATCAATGGGCCTACCTGCCCGATCTCGCCGAAACCTTCGCGCAGCTCAATGACAGGGCAGGGGAGTTGCCGAAATTCGCCAATTTCCATTTCGAGGGCTTTTATGATGCCGACGGCATGCAGATGGTCGAGGCGATCCGTCGGGTCTCCGGTGACACGAAGCTGAAGATCGCCCGCTTCCCCTGGTTCATCGTGCCGCTGCTTGCGCCGTTCATGACCCTGATGCGTGAAGTGCTGGAGGTGCGTTATCTCTGGAAGGAGCCGATGCACATGACCAATGAGAAGCTGGTTGCCGTGCTGGGCCGCGAGCCGCGCACCCCGCTCGATACCGCGATCCGCAATGCGCTTGAGGATATCGGCGTCACCCTGCCGCGCTCCTCCGCCCCGGAACCGCTGCGCATCAAAGGCCCAGTATCGAGAGCATGATGAAGGTGGCAAACAGCACGAAATGGGTCATGCCCTCGATCGCATTGGTCTCGCCGTCATTGATGTTGATGGCGGCGACGACCAGCGTGATGGCGGTCATGGTGATCTGAACCGGGGTCATCGCCATGGTGAAGGGCTGGCCGGTGAAAAGCGCGATTGCCTCGATCACCGGAACGGTCAGGATCACCGTTGAAAGCGATGCACCGAGCGCGATGTTGACCACCGCCTGCATGCGGTTGGCGAGTGCTGCGCGCAGCGCGGTCAGGATTTCCGGTCCGGCGGCGATGGCGGCCACCAGAATGGCGGTCAGCGCCAGCGGCGCGCCGGTCCCTTCTAGTCCGTCATTGAAAAAGGCGGACATGAACTCGGCGAGAAGCCCGATCACGGCCACGCCGGCGATGAGGGTGATGACGGAGAGGGTGGTGGAGCCTTCCTCCGCTGCATGGCCAGTCTCGCCCTCGGTGGCCTTCTTCATGCGCGGATAGCGATAGGCGAAGAAATAGCTGTGCTGGCCGACCTGCAGCTTCAGGAACAGCGCATAAAGCGCGATCATGGCGGCGATGGTGAAGCCGGAATAGATATGCCAGCTTGCCTGCGGCACGAAATCGGGCACCACCATGGAGATGCCCATGGCGGTCATGATCATCACCGAATAGGTTTTTCCCGAATCGTCATTATAGGGCTGTTCGCCGTGCTTCAGCCCGCCCAGCAGCGCCGCCAGCCCGAGAATGCCGTTAATGTCCAGCATGACGGCGGCATAGATCGTGTCGCGCACCAGCGTCGGCTGCTGGCTCTCGCGCATCATGATCACGAGGATGATCACCTCAACCAAGACTGCGGACAGCGTGAGGATCATGGTGCCATAGGGATCGCCGGCCTTGGCGGCCAGGATCTCGGCGTGGTGGGCGACCCGCATCGAGGCGCAGGCGATCGACACGACCAGCAGGGCGGCTGCCAGGAGCGAATAGACCTGGCCGGCATGCATCACGTCATGTTCCAGGAACCACGCAAGCGCGCCAACAGGAAGCGCCTGCAGCAGCAGGATTTCACCGCGCAGAAAGGTCAGCATCGATTGACAAGGCCCCCGTGATGGCGCCGATGGCGGCGCATTGATCCGTGAGCGCTTCTGGTGATCTCAGCCGCCGAGGGGAGGGTAGTCGACATAACCCTTGGCGTCGCCGCCGAAAAGCGTTCTCTGATCCAACGCATTAAGCTGGGCATTGATCCGCAGCCGGCGCACCAAATCCGGATTGGCGATGAAGGCGCGGCCGAAGGAGATGAGATCGGCCCGCTCCTTTTCAAGCGCGTCGATGGCGAGCTGGCGGTCATAGCCGTTGTTGAGCATCCATGCGCCGGACCCATCTGTGCGGTAGTAGGTCTGGCGCATTTCCTCGTAGTCGAAAGGCCGCGGGCCCTGGCTGTAATTGCGGTCCCCGCCGGTCGCGCCCTCGATGACATGGATATAGGCGAGGTCGTAGGCGCTGAGCTGGCTTGCCAGGTAATTGAACAGAACCTGCGGATTGTCGTCATGCACATCGTTGGAGGGGGCCACGGGCGAAAGCCGGATCGCCGTGCGGCCGGGCCCGATCTCCCGCGAGATCGTGCCGACGACGTCGAACATGAAGCGCGCCCTGTTTTCGATCGGGCCGCCGTAGAGATCGGTGCGCTGGTTGCTGCCGGAGCGCAGGAACTGGTCGATGAGATAGCCATTGGCGGCGTGGATCTCGACGCCATCGAATCCGGCCTCGAGCGCGCGCGCGGCGGCGCGGCGGTAATCGTCGATGATTCCCGAAATTTCGAACGGCTTCAGCGCGCGCGGCATCGAGGTCTCGATGAAGTCGCTGGTCGCGTCGGAATAGACCACGAAGGTCTTGGCGCGGGCCTGCAGGGCGGACGGCGCCACCGGCGGGTCGCCGAAGGGTTGGAGCGATTTGTGCGATACGCGGCCGACATGCATCAACTGGCAGAAGATCTTGCCGCCGGCCTCGTGCACCGCCTTGGTGACATTCCGCCAGCCTTCAACCGCGGCATCGCTGTAGAGGCCCGGCGCGTTGGAATAGCCCTGGCCCTGCTCGGTGATCGCGGTCGCTTCCGAAATGATCAGGCCCGCGCTTGCCCGCTGGCGGTAATAGTCGACATTGAGTTCGTTCGGAACGGCTTCAGGCGAGCGATTGCGCATCAGCGGCGCCATAATGATCCGGTTCTCGATTGTGACATCGCCGATCGTTATGGGGTCAAAGAGGTTAGCCATCAAGTTCCTTCCGGTGCCGGCCCTGTTTGTAGCGGAGGCCCGGCGCAGGCGCAATTTGCAGCCTCCGTCGCGGCTTGCCGTTTCGACGGCGGCTTTCGCAAGCCCGCCAGCCATCTTTCTACATGGCTTACGCTCTAATGTATAAACCAAAAGAAAGCGTTTACGCACCTCAAAGGTCAGCGTTTCGAAGGACGGTTGCGGCGCATAAAAAAAGGGCCTCCGAAACGGGGCCCTTGTAAGTGTGAAGGTAAAACCTCCAGAGGGGAACAGCTGCTGCAATACGGCTGGGATGCCGTATCGAACGCATCAGCTATAATCGATATGGTTCTTTTTTGTGCGCGTTGCAATAGTTTTCATCGCAGATTGCGGAAAAAAACAACAAATTCGTGCGGGCAAAAAAAGAGGGCCACCGGAAAAACCGGGGCCCTTTGAGTTAGAAGGTCTCTCAAAACCTCCAGAGGGGAACAGCTGCTGCGGTGCACCAGGGAGAAGTTGGGCACCACCTGCATCAGCTGCGAGCTATATGCCCCTGAATTAGGCATTTCACAATGCATCTTTGTGCATGGCTGCCATGCGAAAGATGAAAAATGCAGCAGATTTTGCTTAAAATTAGGACGAACGACGATATAGCCCAAAAAATAGGCTGATTTTACGGGAGTGTTGACAGCCCTCTTCACCCCCTCGGCGTCATCCTCGGGCTTGACCCGAGGATCCAGACAGGTTGGTGCAGCGTTAAAAAACAATCGTATAATTCAATTGGTTGGTCAGTATGGATGCTCGGGTCAAGCCCGAGCATGACCCCTTTGGCGGGATCAGCAAGCATCAACACGCTGAAGCCACGGTTCTGTCAGCAGTTTGAATTTAGACGCGTGTTTCTCGTGATAACGCGGCTGCGAGCGAAAGATCAACGCCGCAGCCGGGGGAGGGAGCCTCAGTAGCTCCAGTTGCGCGCCTTGGCGACGATGAAATCGCGGAAGACTTTAAGCTTGGCGGAGTTCTTGAGTTCGTCCGGATAGCAGAAATAGGTGTCGAAACTCGGCACATCGGCGTGGGTGACGAGCTGCAGCAGGCCGGGATCGCGACCGACGATATAATCCGGCAGCATGACGATGCCGATTCCCAAAAGCGCCGCCCGCTTGATCGAGGTCAGCGAATTGATTTGCAGGTGCGCCGGGCGCGGGCTGTCGGGCGAGCGGCCGGCGATTTCCAGCCAGTTCACATCGAGCAGATAGGCGGGCGCCGGCTCGCCGAAGGTGATGATTCGGTGATTGTCGAGATCTTCCAGCGACTGCGGCTCGCCATGCCGGTTGATATAGGAGGGCGAGGCGTAGACATGCATGTGCACGGTGAACAGCTTGCGCTGGATCAGGTCCGGCTGCTGCGGCTGGCGCAGGCGGATCGCGCAATCGGCATGGCGCATGTTCACATCCAGCTCCTCATTGTCGAGGATGAGCTGGATCTGCATGTCGGGGTAAAGCTGGAGGAATTCCTGCACCTTGTCGGTCAACCAGCCCTGGCCGAGGCCGACCGTCGTCGTGACCCTGAGCTTGCCCGACGGCTTCTCCTTGGTCTCGGTCAGCCGCGAGCGCACGCTTTCGAGCTTCAGCAGCACGTCGTTTGCGGTGCGGTAAAGCAGTTCGCCCTGCTCGGTGAGAATCAGGCCGCGGGCGTGGCGGTGAAACAGCTTGACGCCGACATCCTGTTCCAGCGCGGAGACCTGCCGGCTGATCGCCGATTGCGAAAGGTGGAGCTTGTCGGCGGCATGCGTGAACGATCCTGCCTCCGCCGCGGCATGAAAGATCCTGAGCTTGTCCCAGTCCAGAGGCATGCTCGTGCTTTTCATTTACCCTACTCCGCGGCAGCCAGCGTGCCGGTCTTTTGCCCTGTCAGAAAGCGTTCCGCCTCAAGCGCCGCCATGCAGCCCATGCCGGCCGCCGTCACGGCCTGACGGTAATTGTCGTCTGTGACATCGCCCGCGCCATAGACGCCCTCGATGCTGGTTTTGGTCGTGCCCGGCTCGGTCCACAGATAGCCGTTGGGCTTCAGGCGGAGCTGGTCGCGGATCAGGTCGACCTGCGGCGTGTGCCCGATCGCGATGAACACGCCATCGGCGGGGATGGTCTGCTTCTCGCCGGTCTTGACATTCTTCACCGCGACGCCGGTGACCGATGGCGGAAGCGGCGGCACGGCGCTGGTACCGACGATTTCCTCCACCGCGTGATCCCAGACGATCTTCACGTTTTCCAGCGCGAACAGCCTTTCCTGAAGGATGCGCTCGGCGCGGAACGTGTCGCGCCGGTGCACGACCGTCACGGTCTTGGCGATATTGGCAAGGTAAAGCGCTTCCTCGACCGCGGAATTGCCGCCGCCGACGACCACCACGTCCTTGCCGCGATAGAAGAAGCCGTCGCAGGTGGCGCAGGCGGAGACGCCGAAACCCTTGAACTTCTCTTCACTGGGCATGCCCAGCCATTTGGCCTGCGCGCCTGTGCAGATAATGACCGAGTCGGACGAGTAAG
>MDSV01068156.1_pt1 | contig 13879 bp, 15 predicted proteins | sample 810851 | NCBI WGS metagenome assembly MDSV01 (sample SAMN05326640, study PRJNA326480) | marine metagenome | isolation source: seawater | place: Atlantic Ocean: North East | collected 2012 | reverse complement strand
TCCTGTGCATACTTCCAAAAGAATACATCCCATCACAAGATTTATTTTACGAAAGCCTAAGTTTAATGTTTTGTTTTTGTACCACAAATAACCATTTAGTAAGAGCACCAAAGCAGAGGTAGACCTGTGTATGTAAAAGTTTATTTCAGGCTTGGCAAGCCAAAGATTTTTCTCATAGCCTATGAGTTTGGTTTGCTCATCTACAAATTGCCTAACTTGGGTACCTAAAACAATCTGGATAAATGTTAGGACAAGACCAATACCTAAAACATTGTAAAACATGGAGTGGTATGCTTGAGATTTGAAGGATGTTTTGGTACTAAATATGAGGTACAAGATTAAAACCACAATGATCAAGGCCATGACCATGTGAATAGTGATTTTAAAAGGCGCTAAATTTGAATCAACGACCGTTTTCCCTAACCATGCTTGAAAGCCCATTCCAAACACTGTGAGCAAAGCTATGACAGTTATCCAAGGGTTTTCCTTAAAAAGCCAAAAGGATAATATGGCTAAAATTAATATGGGAATTCCTGCCAAAGCCCCAATAAGCCTATTGATGTACTCAATCCATGTGTGTAAAGGATTATATACCGCATAATCATGCACGCTATAGATCTTCCAGTCGCTGTCTTGTAATGTTTTACTGCTCGTAAAGTCTTTCTTAGCGACCATGAATTGCTCATGGTCCATCAAAATCATCATGCCCTTTTTATAGCTGTGATTGGGTTTAAAAAATAGCTGTTTTGCTTGGGTTGGAGGCACATAGTACCCAAAACATTTAGGCCAATCTGGGCAGCCCATTCCGGAGCCGGTCATTCGAACTATTGCTCCAGCTATAATTACCAGATAAATCATGAGCAGTGCCCCTTTAGATAACGATCTAAAATAATGTTTCATAATGATTTTTTGAGTCCTAACTGCTTACCTTTTTTAAGCATCAATGCACGTGCTGCATTTGATTCGTTTGGGATTTGGCCTTCCAAAATGGCTTCTTTAATAAATTCTTTTATAATTCCAATTTCTCTACAAGGTTTCAATTCAAAAGCTTTCATGATTTCTTCTCCTGAAATTGGCGGTTGAAAGTTCCGAATTTGGTCCCTTGCTTCAACTTCCTCCATTTTTTGACGCACCAATTTGAAGTTTTTGAGGTAGGTCTTAAATTTCCGAACGTTTTTAGTGGTGATGTCCGCCTCGCACAGGGTCATTAAATCTCCAATAGTATCACCAGCATCAAACAATAAGCGTCTAACCGCTGCATCGGTTGTGGCATCGCCTGAGATTGCGATAGGTCTGGAACTCATAAAAATCAACTTCTGAACATATTTCATTTTGTCGTTGAGTGGCATTTTAAGACGTTTGAATAAATGATACACCATTTTAGAGCCTTTCAGTTCATGACCATGAAAGGTCCACCCCACTTTTTTACTAAATTTTTTTGTAGGAGCTTTGCCAATATCATGAAGCAGGGCCGTCCATCGCAACCATAAATTGTTTGTATGCAGGGCAATATTATCCAAGACTTCCAGTGTGTGGTAAAAATTATCTTTGTGGCGTTGTCCTTCAAATTCATCAATTCCTTTCAGTGCTGTAAGCTCAGGAATAATTAAATCCAATAAACCTGTTCTTTCAAGTAGTAAAAATCCAATTGAGGGTTTATTACTTTCTAATATTTTATGTAATTCGATGACAATACGTTCATTACTTATAATTTTAATGCGCTTATGGTTTTTTTGAATAGCCTCTAATGAAGAAGGATCTATTTCAAATTCCAATTGCGAAGCAAAGCGAATTGCACGTAACATTCTAAGTGGGTCATCATTGAATGTAAGGTTAGGGTTTAAAGGAGTTACAATGCGTTTGTTTTTTAAATCTTCCAGACCTTTGAAGGGATCTAAAAGTAAACCATAATCCGTCGTATTTAAGCTTATAGCCAAAGCATTAATGGTAAAATCTCTTCTTTTTTGATCGTCTTCTATATTACCTTCACAAATTTCTGGATTGCGACTTTCTTTTTTGTAAGATTCTTTACGCGCGCCTACAAATTCTAAGTCAATACCTTCAAATCTTAACATTGCAGTTCCATAGTTTTTAAAAATGCTGACTTTGGGTGTATTTGGCAATGCTTTTGCAACACTTTCAGCCAATTCAATACCATTTCCAATCGCAACAATATCAATATCTTTAGTCGAACCACGGCTTAAAATAAAATCACGAACATAACCACCAACAACATAGCAAGGGGTTTCAAGTGCTAATGCGCATTGTGTGATGGTTTTAAAAATTTTATTTTTTAATGCCTGCTCAATATACATGATGAAAATGCTTACTGTTAGTGCACTACGGCCTTATAACTTTTACTTCCCCATTGTTTCTCAGTTTGATGACTGTGGAAGGTGCTGCCGCAGAGCTTTCGCGATTCAAATTTACGATATAGTCTACACCTTTTAAAATATCAGTTTCGATTTCTTTGTAAGTTTTTGGTGTTGCACGGCCTGAAATGTTTGCCGAGGTTGAAACAATGGGTTTTTTGAATCGCTTGACTAATTCATTGCAAAAGCCACTTTGCACTATTCTAATAGCCAGGCTGTTGTCTAGAGCTATTAAATTCTCTGAAACATGAATGGGACGATCGTAAATGATGGTAGTGGGGTTGGATGCGTATTTTAATATTGTGTAGGCTGCTTCTGGAACTTCTTCAATGAATTGATTTAGCATTTTAATAGAATCTACCAAGCAAATCATGGTTTTTGAGTCCTCCCTTTGTTTGAGTTGGTATAATCTTTTAACGGCGTTAAAGTTAGTCGCATCACAACCAATACCCCAAATAGTATCCGTTGGATAGAGCAAAAGCTTACCTTTTTTTAGAGTATCTAAGGATTTTACTATGTCTTTATGCTCCATAAAGTTTTAAAATCTAATAATTTGTTTTTGTTTAATTGAAGAACTTAAACTGCCTCCTTTTAGTATAACTGGAAATAATTTCCATTTCTTTGGTTTAAACAAAAATGTTATGAACAAGTAGCTCAGTATTGTTTTAAACTTTAAATAGGAATAATTTTTTTTTATTACGTATAAGTATGAAATTAATCCCTCTTGTTTAATAAATTTATTCTGTTCTGTACTCGCGCCCAGAAAGTGAATAATTTTAGCTTCAGGTAGTAATGCACATTTCCAACCATTTTTTTGTAGATTAAAACAAATGTCCATTTCTTCAAAATATAGGAAAAGATTTGTATCAAAACCGCCAACTTTTTCAAAAGCTTCTTTTTTAAAAAACATGAAGGCGCCATTCACAAAGTCTACTTCAATAGGTTTTATGTGTGGTTGTTTTCGATTTGGGTATTTTTTTGAATTTAAGGACTCCAGAAAACTACGACCAAAAATTAATTTTCGCAATCCTTTGTGGTGATCATAGGATGGTATAAAGTTATTGTTTTCATCAAAATTTTGTGCCGTACAGACTCCAATATTTGCTTGGCTTTCCATAAAGTCATAAGCAATAGACAGTGCTTTATTATTTAAAACTACATCATTATTTAAAAAGAGAAAGTAATCCCCATTTGCATATTGAGCTCCAAGCATGTTACCACCACTAAAACCGGAATTAATAATGCTTCGCTTAAGTTTAAAAATTGAATGTTTTTTTAAACCATTAACTAATTTGATGTAATCATTGTTTTCAGAATTATTGTCAACTACAATTATTTCAAGTAAAAAATAATCTTCATGGAACTTTTTCAACGATTTAATGCAGTTCAATGTATAATTGGATGAATTGTAATTAATAATTATGACTGAAACTTTTTTCATTTTTACTGTCAGGCAATTTGCATTAATTCTGAGTTAAAGTAAATTAATGTTCCTGTTGTTGTGGTGTACATAATAAATTGATCGAAATTATTCATTGCACTAGTTACACTTTTTGAGCAACCGGGAATCATTCTATCATGAGTTTCAACAAACAGAATTTTTACTTTTGGCAGCCAATTTTCATAATTGCTTGCAAATAAGTTTTTTTCAGCCCCTTCAATATCAATTTTTAGTATATCTATATAATTCCAATTTTGACTTTCTAGAATTTCATCAATTGTAATAGAATCTATTTTACACTTTTCATTTTCAGAAACTTGTTTAACTTGAAAACTATTGGAGGCGTTATATGGATCTTCAACTTTAAAAAAAGCCTTTTTGTTGTAAAGTCCTTTTCTTATAATGCTCACCCCTGTTAAATCTTTTGTGTTTTTCTTAATACATTCAATGTTATCTTTATCAATTTCAATTGCTACAATCTCGGCATTAGGATAACGGATTTTAAAAAGTAACGAAAAGTATCCAACATTTGCCCCTGCATCAATGATGTGCTTCGGTTCTATTTGGAGAGATGTATCATATATTTGATCTCGAAAAATTTCAAGGAATGTTTCTTTATCTTTAGTATTCTTTCTTACATATATTTTTCTTTTCGTTGAAAAAACTCTTATGACCTCTAATTTTAATTTTATTTGTAAATAAATTAATATAGACTCAAAAAAATTAAAATTTTGATTTAATCCGTGTAACAAATTTGTAGCCCTAGCAAGCTGTTTCACACTCCTCTTAATTCCCATTATTTTTTTGAGTAAATTTACACTAAATTTTTAAATATGTCCAGGCGTAAAATTTTGATAATAACTCCAATTGCATTTGGTTATACAAAGTATATTTATGAGTCACTATCAAAATTTGAGAATGTTGATTCCTCACTTATATATATTGACAATATCAACTTTAGATACCGCAACCTAGCTCACAGAACAAAAAACTTTTTGCTTAAAACTTTTTTTAAAATTAATATTAAAAAGAGGTACATTACAGAGCTTATTAATTCGTACGATCAACAAGACGAAATTTTTATAATTCGCCCCGATTTATTGGATGATTACGTGCTTCGTTTTACAAAGAGGAAGACAAAAAAACTTTCAGCCTTTTATTTTGATAGCATTGGACATTTTCCAAGAAAGAAAGACATCATTCCCTTTTTTGATTCTATTTTGAGTTTCGATAAAACTGATGTTAAAAATCATGGTTTTGAATTTTGCACAAATTATATATTCGACTCATGTATTGATTACACTCCTGAAAAAAATACTTTTTTTAATATTTCCGGGCATGATGATGATTATAGATTTGCTAAACTTGAATCATTGGCTCGTTACATTTCAAGAAAAGACTGGTCTTATAAGTTTATTTCAGTAAGCAAAAAGATTAAAGAAAGTAATTTTTTGACTATCTCCAAAAATATCATTCCAGTTGAAGAAATTAAAAGTCTTTTATTGTCTTCTAAAATTTTAGTTGAATTTCAACGTGAAAATCAAATTGGTCTATCTTTTAGAGTTTTTGAGGCTTTGGGTTATAATAAAAAACTGATAACAACCAATACTGATATTATAAATTATGATTTTTATCATCCTCAAAATATTTTGGTTTTAAATCCAGATGTTTTGAAAATCCCATCATCTTTTGTTGAATCTCCATATGTGGAGATTCCAGAATATATTTTGGCTCCGTATCGTATTGATAACTGGGTGAAAAAAGTTTTTAATCTAAAGTAGTGATCTGTACACTTCTATGTACTTTCTTGCAGCTTTATCCCAGTCAAAACTTTTTGCTCGTTCTTTATATTGATCTGAATACCATGTCTTTTTTGCTTTGTAATTTTCCATCCCTTTTCTAAAGACGTTAGCCATATAAGTTGGCTCGTAATGATCCCAATAAAAAGCAAGTTCTCCACAAATTTCTGGTAGGGATGTGTTGTTTGATAAAAATACAGGTTTGCCAAAACGCATAGCTTCAATTGGCGGAATTCCAAAACCTTCCCGTAAGCTTGGAAACACAAAAGCAGTGCAATGTTTTAAATAATAATGCTTCTCAGTATCATTAATTTTACCTGTCAAAATCACACGTTTTTCTAAATTATTTGACTTTATACATTCTACTAATTTTTGCTTTGCATAATTTGTATTTTGGTTACCTGAAATAATAAGATCATAATCAGGAAGTACTTTAAGCATGTCCACAAGCGTATGAGGATTTTTCCTTTGGGTACATTCACCAATTGTAAACAAAAATTGACGTTTTGTAGTATGTTTTGGCACAAAATTGTGCTCTATTTTAGTAGATTGAATAGGGTTGCCATTATAAATTACAAATTCTGGAACTTTTGGAACTTTGAAGTGTTGATGTGTTGAGTTTTTTGCGTACTCTGAAATATAAGTAATTGAAACGCTTCGATTCAATTTTTCTTGAAACCTAAGGTTTCTTGGATGATTTAAATCGTTCGAAACTTCATCTATAAAATTTACGTCATGAACTGTGAGTAAACACGGAATTTTAGCTTGCGGTTCAATTTTTATGTTTTGATTTAAAGAATGCCAAACATTGTATTTTTGTCTAATACCCAAAAAGGGGTATCTCCTAAAGCTATAGTATTTTTTGTATTCAAAATAATCTCCAAACTCATCTTTTAATTGTGTAATATTTTTGGCATGAATAACCATTTTAAAATCATCAACCCCAGCATTGTAAAGTCCCTTTATAAGATTATAATTAAATTGTCCAAACCCGAAATAAAGGTTTTTAATATTATGTGCTTCAAGGAATACTCTTTTTTTCATTCTAATTTTTATTATTCCTCCGCATATCTAAATTTTATTCCTCATTAAAAGTGATAACGACAGCCTGTATTTTAACCATGATATTTTATTCAAGATCACGATAATTCAACCAAAGGAAAAGATAGGTCTTCACTTGCATAAACGCTCTTAAATAGGCCAAAATAAATCCTTGTTTACCATCTAACAAGCAAAGATTAAAAATGCAATCTTTTTTTAGCGTCCATAAGGGTTTCAAAATAAAGTCAATCATATTTGGTTTTATTTTTCTGGAGTGTAATCTATAGGCTTTTCTTTTAGCAACCTCTGTAGTTCTTTGAGAAAATATGTCAAAATCTAGGTATGATGTTATAAACCTTGAGTTTAATTGGGATGGGACAATATTTTCTAATTTTTTTGGCCATAAAATTGATATCCATTTTGTTCTAAATCCGGAAAATTTCATAGATTTTCCCATAAATTCAAATTGAGTTTTGGCTTTGAAAATTTTCATTTTTTTTTGGTTATCAACTACAGATTGAATCTCATTTCTTAAGTCATTTGGAATAATCATATTGGCTTCTATCCCTAGAATCCATTCATGTTTACAGTATTTTGTTGCAATTTTAAAAAGTATTGATAATTCATCTTTTTTATTTTCAATAAAATCAAAATCAAATTCTTTTTTCAAATCCATTTCAATTTTTGAATCTAAAGTTCCTATCACAATAATTTGACTTACAAATGATAAGTGTTTCAAACATGTATCTAAATACGCATTATCATTAAAAGAAATTATAATAGCACTAATCATATATAAAAACTTTATAATTTATTGTGTGGTACTGCACAAAAGTAATAATTTTACACAGATAAAAGGTTTAATGTATGGCAAAGCTTCCAATTTTGATGTACCACAATGTATCTGCTAACAATACAGAGAGCAAGGGGCTTACAATTTCTGTTGAAAAATTGGAGCAACAGTTTCATTACTTGGTTTCAAATAATTATACAAGTATTTTTTTCTCTGATCTGGAATCCAATAAGTCTACATTAACAAATAAACCAATCATCATTACTTTTGATGACGTTTATGTAAATCAGTTAAAATTTGCCTACCCATTACTTGAAAAGTATAACTTAAAAGCTACTTTTTTTGTACCATTTGCCTACGTAGGTTTCTATGATGATTGGAGTGGCGGAAAACAAAAAATAATGTCTGTTGAACAGCTAAAATCTTTAGATACAAATTTAGTAGAGTTGGGACTACACTCATTTCATCACAAAGCATATGATATTTTGAGTTTTGAAGAGGTTGAATCTGATTTTCAAAAATGTAAAGATTTTATTCAAAAACATAATCTGGATATAAAAAATATTTTGGCATATCCATACGGAAAGTTTCCAAGGGAAAAGTCTAAAAAAATGTTTTTTTTTAATCAATTATCTAATCATAAAGTTGCCTTTGGACTTCGTATTGGCAATCGAATTAATCAACTTCCTTTAAAAACTAAATACGAACTCAATCGCTTGGATATTAAAGGGGATATGAGCTTGTCTTCATTTAAGTTTAAATTGAAATACGGAAAGATATTATTTTAATTTTTTCTGCAACAAAAAAAGTTTGACGTATCTTGAAAAAACTCCGTAAGCATTGGCAGAAGCAATAGCCAAAGCTGGAATACCTTCCTTAAAACCTCCTTTCAATATATAACTGTTAAAAAATCTGTAAAAGGGTTTAAACGCTAAATGGTAATATTTGACTTTTTTCTTCTTTTTAAAAAGTTGTTCTGCCTGAAACCAAGCATAAGAATCCTTTTTTTTAAGATAATGCTCGAAACCCTTATAGGTGTAGTGTAAAACAGGTATCCTTAGGTTACCTATATTCCCTTTTTTTATAAGTTTTTCATGAACACTACCTTCAAAGTGACAATTTTTTGTCTTTACCAGTCGGACAACGGAACTACTTTGCTGAAATAAAAACCGATTCATAAAAAAATGTGGAAAGTTCATTTTGAACCCTTCATATTTAGGATTTTTGATGGCTTCTAAAATTTCAATTTTCAATGGGTAGGTGATGCGCTCATCAGCATCTAGAAATAGTACCCAATCACAAACTGCATATTTCAATCCATGATTTTTTTGATTTGAAAAGTTGTCAAATTCCCTAGATATAACTTGGCAACCATAGCTCCTAGCAATTTCTACTGTTTTGTCAGTACTTAAGGAATCTACAACTATTATTTGATCTGCAAATTGGACAGAGTAAAGCGCCTTTTTTAAAAAAGCCTCTTCATTATAGGTTGGTATGATTACTGAAATATTACTCATATATTTTCATATCAAAAATACTTAAAATAGCATATTTATTACGCATTGGCCTCTATTTTTTAGTTTATTTCAATGAAATTTTCTTATAATTTTAATAATTTAGCTCTTAAATATTGAAATGAAATATTTATCCATCAGCGTAGTAATCAGCACTTATAATTCCAAGGATTGGCTTGCTAAAGTTCTTGAGGGATACAAGCATCAAACATATGATTTTTTTGAAGTAATTATCGCTGATGATGGGTCGAACGATGAGACCGAATCACTTATTAAATCATTTCAGAAAAATTATCCAGTCCCCTTACATCACATATGGCATGAAGATAAAGGTTATAGGCGTCAACGGATTTTAAATATTGCAATCACAAAAAGTAATTTTAATTATATATTGTTCACAGATGGTGATTGTATTCCCCGAAATGATTTTTTAGCTACACACGCCCAACATGCGGAGTTGGGCTATTTTCTTTCTGGGGGTTATTGTAAGTTAAATATGGAATTGAGTCGTAAAATTGGTTTGGATAATATTGCAAACACTCAATGTTTTGATGTAAGATGGTTGAGATTACAATCCAATTTGGGACTAAAGCAAGCTATCAAAATTTCTTCTACCAAGCCAATTTCAAAGTTTCTAGATTTTATGACTCCAACTGGTGCTACTTTTAATAATTGTAATTCTTCGGCCTGGAAAAGTGATTTGATGGCTATTAATGGCTATGATGAACGTATGCAATATGGAGGTCCAGATAGAGAGTTAGGAGAAAGACTAATCAACTATGGTATTAAGCCCAAACAAATTCGACATCAAGCCATTTGTTTGCATTTAGATCACCCAAGGGGTTATAAAACGAAGCAGTCACTGGAGAAGAATTTAAAAATTCGAAAACTTGTTAAATATCATAATAAAGTTTGGACTGAATTTGGCATCCAAAAAGGGCCAAAGATTAAATAATTTTTTTATAAACCCCTAATTTCCAGTAACAGCCTTTAGCAGGAGACTTTACTGTCATAAATTCTAACTTTTTTAATTCGTTGTTTTCAAAAAATTCCCAGCAACCAATACCATCCTTAAAAATTGAGACGATGAGGATTCCATCCTTATTCAAGCATGAAAGAACTTTTTCAAGTACTTCTTGCTTTAATTTATTATTGATATAGTAAAAAACTTCATTAAAAATAATTACATCATATTTTTTTTCTGGAATGAAATAGTGAATGTCGGCAACTTTAAATTCTGAGTTTATAAAGTCGAATTTTTTTGCCTTTCGAATTGAAACATCTGAAAAATCAATTCCGCAAAAATAGGTGTATGGTGATTTTAAATTTGTCATTTTTTCACAAAGTACACCTTCTCCGGTCCCAAGGTCCAGCACAGAAGGGTTTTGAGAATATTTTTCCATGAGTCGAATAATTTTCAGGTATCTTGGTGCCTCATTATCACCAAATAAATAGTCCCATTTACCAACTTTGTATTGTCGGTTCCAACGAATTTTACGTTTCCAGTTTCGAATTGTATCGATGAAGTTTAACTTACCCATTTCAAAAATTATTTTTTAAAAATAATTTTAATTTAATAATAATGATTTTGGGAGTCAATTTTTTATATATCTCATTGGGTTCCTCTTCAATTTTTTTTCTTGTATTTTTATCAGTAGCAAATAATTTTGGTTGACTATCTAGTAAATGAATTGAGTCGTGAAAAATACCATCTTCAAAACTTGCCCAATGAGACTTTAATACGTACGGAGAAAAAATTGTAAAAGTTGGCTTTTTTAGTGCCTTTGCAATGTGAACAGCACCCCCCTCATTAGAAATAAGAAGTCTACATTTGTTCATCAGTTTAATAAAGCCTCTTATAGAATTTTCGTAGATATTAAACATGATTGCTTCTTTGTCTTTACATGCTTTGTATATTTTGGCTGCTTCTTCTTTTTGATGTGGGGCATAATTAAATAAAATATAAAGTTTATAGTTAGCTGTTAAATAATCAATCAATTCTACAATATATTTACTTGGCATAGATTTTTGTGGCGTGCTCCCTAAAATACCAAACATAATTATTGGTTTATTTAAGCTAGAAAGTTTGTCATATTTATTTTCAGAAAAATTTAAATATATTTTAGGTTCGTAAATTGGTTTTTTTAAAGGAAAAGCAGTGTTGACAAGGTGAATACGGTCCTCAATGGATTTCCCACAAATATGCGATTTTTTCTTCAAAAATTTTACATTATGAGTGTAAAAAGGGAGCAAGGGATTTCTCTCTCTTTTCTTAAATCCTACACGAATTTTAGCTCCAGAAAGTAGACAAATTAATCGGCTTTGGAATTTTGCATAAGGATCAAAAATAATATCATATTTTTCACGTCTAATGTTCAAAATTATTTTAAAGAGTTCTAGTACTTTCTTGAGTTTTTTTTCACTTATTTCAATTATTTTATCGATTTTTGGATGGTTTTCAATGACTCCGGATGTATAGTCGTAAACGAAATAGTGAATTTCAGAGTTAGGAAAAATAGCTTTTAAGTTAGAGGCAATTAAGGAGGCAATAAGAACATCACCTATTCTTTTATTTTGAATAACAAGTATTTTTTTCATAGAAACCTATAGCCTATATTAGCAAGATATTACTTTTTTCAAAGTTGTAAAAGGATACATGAATAATCTTATCGTACATTCTGACTTTCAAGACAAAAAAGCCGCAATTTATAAAGCGATAATAAATTTTGAATCAAAAAAGTGGAAACTTATTAAAGAAGGCAGGAATAGTATTAAGTGTATTGAAATTGAAGGAATATATTTAAATTTTAAAAAATTTAAAAAACCTAATTTTTTTAATGGATTTGTTTATAAATACATTCGTGCTTCTAAAGCAAAACGTTCTTATAAACATGCAAATATTTTGCTTGATAAATCTATTCAAACACCAAAGCCAGTTGCTTACCTCGAGGTATCTAGTTTTTTTGGATTAAAGGAAAGTTATTATGTCAGTATTCAGCTAGAACATGATCTGGACTTTAGGGTTTTGATTCACGATTTGAATTATCCAAACCGAAATGAAATATTAAAACAATTTACTGCATTTACATTTTCAATGCACGAGGCTAATATCAATTTTTTGGACCACTCTCCAGGAAATACCCTAATCGTCAAAACTCAAAAAAATCAATACGATTTTTATTTGATTGATTTAAATCGAATGCGTTTTGAAAATCTTAATTTTAATCAAAGAATGCACAATATAAGACGGTTGTGGCCCTCAAAATATATGATTAAAATTATGGCAACAAATTATTCAATATTATCAAGAAAACCTTTTGAGGAAACTTATAGCCTCATGCTCAAATACAGTCGAATTTTTAAGAAAAAAGTCAATTCTAAAAAACTACGGAAACGCGGACAAAAACTTCAATTTAAATTGGATTAAACAGCTACATCATGCTCTCTTAAAGCATCATTTAAAGATGTTTTTTTATCTGTACTTTCTTTTCTTTTACCTATGATAAGCGCACATGGTACATTGTAATTACCAGCTTGGAATTTTTTAGTATAGCTTCCAGGTATTACAACCGAACGTTCAGGAATAATTCCTTTCATTTCAATGGGATCATTTGCGGTGATATCAATGATTTTAGTACTCATGGTTAGAACTACATTAGCGCCTAACACCGCTTCTTTTTCAATACGAACCCCTTCCACAACAATACAACGTGAACCAATAAAAGCCCCATCATCTATAATTACAGGGGCGGCTTGAAGGGGTTCTAAAACTCCCCCAATTCCCACGCCACCTGAAAGATGTACATTTTTACCAATTTGTGCACAACTACCTACGGTTGCCCAGGTATCCACCATAGTACCTTCATCAACATAGGCACCGATATTTACATAACTGGGCATTAGAATGGTTCCATTGGAAATATACGCGCCATGGCGGGCGACCGCATGGGGCACCACCCTAACACCTCTGGCTTTGTAATCTTTTTTTAATGGAATTTTGTCGTGAAATTCAAAAGGACCAACTTCAATAGTCTCCATCGTTTGAATTGGAAAATAGAGCACTACGGCCTTTTTAACCCATTCATTTACCTGCCATCCATCGACTTTGGGCTCTGCAACACGAAGGCTTCCTTCGTCTAAAAGTGCAATAATGCTTCTTATAGCTGCTTGTGTTTCTTTTTCTTTGAGTAAAGTTCTGTTTTCCCAAGCTGCTTCAATGGTTTGTTTTAGTGAATTCATAATCAAATAAATTGTAAAACAAATATAAGTCTTATTCAAAAAAGTGTTAGAAGTTTATCTCAGTTTTTGAAAATTAATTATTTATGCGGTTTCTATATTTTTGAAATTGTATTTTAGCAACGTGGGAAGAATTTTAGCATTGGATTATGGAAAACAAAGAACGGGTATTGCAGTCACCGATCCGCTTCAAATCATCGCATCTGCTTTAAATACTGTTGAAACACATTCTTTATTAGATTTTTTAAAATCCTATTGTTCGCAAGAAGTTGTAGATATATTTGTTGTAGGCTTGCCCAAACAAATGAATAATTTACCTTCAGAAAGTGAAAAACTCATCAAACCATTTCTTAAAAGCTTAAAAAATGCCTTTCCAAACACCCCTATTGAAAGAGAAGATGAACGGTTTACTTCTAAAATGGCATTTCAGTCCATGCTTGACTCTGGAATTAAAAAAAAACAGCGGCAAAACAAAGCCATGGTCGACGAAATAAGTGCCACTTTAATTCTTCAATCCTACCTAAAACGTAAATAATTTACATTCCATTATTTTTTCAAAATAGAGAGTTGTATTTTTGACCTCTAAATTAATGGCAAATGACACTTCCTATTGTTGCTTATGGAGACCCTGTTTTGAAGAAGAAAGCAGTTGTGATTTCGTCAGATTACAAGGATTTAAAAAC
>MDSV01038454.1_pt1 | contig 13879 bp, 14 predicted proteins | sample 810851 | NCBI WGS metagenome assembly MDSV01 (sample SAMN05326640, study PRJNA326480) | marine metagenome | isolation source: seawater | place: Atlantic Ocean: North East | collected 2012 | reverse complement strand
TGCCGCTTTACAGATTGAAGAGTATTGCCATAATTTTTTTTTGTATAACCATAATCAAATGTTAAAAGTCCACCATTATACCTGTTAATTTTTTTTGCCATGGTATTAAGATAATCTATAGACTTTTTTGGATATTCTATTGCATTTCCAGATTTGATTAAATTTAGATTTTTGATATTTTTAACCAAGTTTTTATTTGCTTTTTTATAAACATATTTTATTCTTTCATCATCTTTTAAGCAAACATGTTTTTCAAAAAATAGTTTTCCTTGTTTTTTAACTTGCTTAATTGGTAATGAATCAAAAAATTCGTTTGCTAGAAATATTATAGGTCCTGAATTAATATCTTTTATATTTTTTATCCATTTTACCTTTTTATTATTAATTTTTTCTTTTTGAAGTATTTTTAATTTATGACTAATTTCAAATAGATTTATTTCTAAACACTTATAAAAGTTTTTAAATCTTTTAAATATTTCTAGCAAGTTTTTGCATAGAGAGCCATCACCAGGGCCCATTTCAACAATCAAAATTTTTTTTGGTTTGCCAAGGTGTTCCCAAAAGGCTACGCACCATATTGCTATCATTTCACCAAATAAGTTTGATATATGTGGAGATGTAATAAAATCACCTTCTTCTCCAAAGGGATTTTTTTTCATATAGTAACCTAGTTCTTTGTCATAAAGGGCAATATTAATAAACTTATCTAATGGTATAGATTTTTTTACTTTTAATAAATTAATGATTTTGTTCATTGTTTTTTAAAAAAAATATCGCGCATCCAAAAAGAAACATTATTATACTTAGTAAAGTGCCCATAGAAATATAATTAAAAAAATAACCTATATGTTTATCTGGCTCTCTGAAAGTTTCTGATAATATTCTAAAAATTGAATAGAAAATTAAAAAATTAGCAGAAATATAGCCTGCCTTAAGTAAAAGATTTTTTTTGAATGCTAAATAATTTATAATAGCAAATAATACAATCCCTTCTAAGATTGCTTCATATATTTGAGAGGGATGCCTTGCTAAATTGCCTCCATAAGGAAATATTACCGCCCAAGGAAGGCTAGACACTTTTCCAAAAAGCTCACCATTAATAAAATTTGCTATTCTTCCAAAAAAAATTCCAATTGGTGCAGCGCAACATATAATATCAGCTGAAGAAAAAAACTTAATTTTTCTTTTACTGCAGAAAATTAAAGTAGCAATAATTACCCCAGATAAACCTCCATGAAAAGACATTCCACCTTGCCATAACTTAAATATTTCGTAAATATTTTGACTATAGTAATTAAAGTTATAAAAAAAAATATATCCCAACCTTCCACCCAAAATAATTCCAAATATTAAATAAATTATTAGATCATCAAAATCAGTCGTTTTAACAAGTGTAATATTATGATTTTTTATAGTTCTTTTTATTACAGAAATTGCATACTTCCAGCCCAAAATAATTCCAGCTATATATGCAATAGAATACCATCTAATTTGGACGAAACCCAAGTCAATTAATACAGGATCAAAATTATGAACTATCATTTATAAAAAAAAAGATTTATTTAATAAGTAAATTAAAATATCTTAAAAATATATGGAAAAGTATAATAAGATTTTAAGAAATATAACAGAATTAGTTGAAAAAGGTTTATTTGCCTCAAAAGATATAAGAAAAGAGGTGAAGGAAGCGGTTAAGATTAAAGTAGAAGATATAGTAAATAAATTAAATATAGTCTCCCGGGAAGAATTTGAAGTTCAAAAAAAGCTAATTGTAAAATTACAAAAAGATTTAATTAAATTAAAGAAAAAAAAAAAATAAATTATCTAAAAAGGTAAAGATAATTTAACTCTTAAACCGTTCAATGGGCTTTTTTCTAAAGAAATATTTCCACCATGCGATCTCATAATATCATTAGAAATCGACAAACCTAATCCTACACCTAATTTATTTTGCCCTCTACTTTTGTCGATTCTGTAAAATGGTTTTAGAACATTTTGATATTCACTCTCGTGGATTCCCGGCCCATCATCATCTATTAAAATTATTACATTATTAGAAGTTTTTTTTGTAAAAATTTCTATTTTATTACCATAGGTTAATCCATTGTTGATTAAATTAATTAGACATCTATTTATAGCGTTTGGCCTGACATTTATTTTTATATTCTCTTCAAGATTTAATTTAATTTCTTTTCCATCATATTTTTTAACTATATTTTTCATAATTTCATTAATGTTACCTAATTCAGTTTTTTCAAACTTTTGATGACTTACAAATTCTAAATATTCATTTAACATTCTTTCCATTTCTTCAATGTCATCACCCATTTTTTTAGCAACATCTTGCTGTTTTAGCATTGCCAGTTGTAATTTTAACCTTGTTAAAGGAGTTCTTAAATCGTGACTAATTCCAGACAACATTTCTGATCTTTGATTTAAATGAACAGTAATTCTTTTTCTCATCCTATCAAATTCATAACCTGCTTGTCTTATTTCACGCGCACCCGAAGGAGCAAAACCAGTTATGGATTCGCCTTTACCAAATTTTTCAGCAGCTTTTGCTAAATTAACAATTGGTCGTGTTTGATTTTTTAAGAAGACAATTGCTATCATTATTAAAAGTAGACCGGGTAAAGTAATCCATAAAGCAAAAATTCGTGCAGAGGATGGTACAATTTTACTTTTAGGAAAAAAGATTTGCAACAAACCATCACGATATTTAATTTTTAAATATACCACCTCTTTATATGAAGTTGTGTCAAACCAATATGAACTTCCAAAAACAGATTTTAATTCACGCCTTAAACTTCTGTCCATGGGGCTATACCATCTCTCTGCAATTTCAGTTGGGAATGTTTCATTTGGTTTTATTCTTACAACGAAATCAAAGTTTTTATTATATAAATTTATTATGGTTTGTTTTGATCCCATGTCAGGATTAGAATAGATGTCGTATAAAGTACGAACTTCACTAACTAAAGATCGCGTCATACCCTTGTTAGCTTTTATCCATAGACTATCAAAAAAAACAACTGTTATGATTATTTGTAACAAAATTATTGGCGCAGCAACAATTAATAAAGATCTATAAAAAAGTCTTTTAGGAAGAATATTTTTAAAAAAATTATTCAATCCATAAAACATAGCCTGAACCTCTTATCGTTTGTAAAAATTTGGGATTTTTGGGATTAGATTCTATTTTTTGTCTTAATCTTGTTATCATTACATCTACCGTTCTTTCTTTTGAGAGATTAATCATTTTACCGATGTCATCTCTAGAAAAAATTTTTCCAGGTGATTTAAGCATTTTTTCTAAAACCTTTTTTTCCTGCGGATTAATTTTATTTACTTTATTATTTAATTTAATATTTAATTTATTTAAATTAATCAAGGCTCCGCCAACACTTATTTCTTCTGGCAAAGCAGGTGATTGAGTTTTGCTTAATATATTTCTAATTCTGAGTAAAAGTTCTTTTGGCTCAAAAGGTTTACCGAGATAATCGTCAGCACCAATCTCTAATCCTTCAATTCTATCATTAGCTTCTCTTTTGGCAGTTAACAGAATTATTGGCGTAGGGTTATTTTTTTTTACTTCTTTAGTTAAAGATAAACCACTTTCTCCTGGCATCATAATATCTAAAATTAGTATATCAAATTTTATAATTTCCATTATTTTTTTAGCATCTTTTGCATCTCTTGCTGCGGTTACTAAAAACCCCTTACCTTCAAGATATTTAGCAACTAGTTCTCTGATTCTATCGTCATCATCAACTACCAATATATGAAATATATTTTTATTCATTAATAATTCTTTTTAAAACATTTTTGAACTTAATTACAGAATCAGAATCTGATTTTTTTAATGCGTTATAAATTCTTTTCTTTTGTTCAAAAAAAATCTCATTAAAAAGTTTTTTACCCTTTTCATCTAAGAATATTTGTCTATGTCTTGAGTCTGTCTCACCTTTTTTTATTAGAATAGCTTGATATTTAATTAAATCTCGTAAAACTCTATTTAAACTTTGCTTTGTAATTTTTAATTTGCTTAATAATTCAGAAACAGTGAGACCTTCATGTCTTTCTATAAGATGTATTGCTCTGTGATGTGCGGTTCCAAATGAGTATTTTTTTAAAATTTTTTTAGGATCTGAATAAGTTTCTCTATATGCATAAAATATTTGTTCTATAAAATCTTTTATCTGATCATCTTTCAAATATAATAAGTCTCTCATAGTTTATTTTGGGTCAGTTATATTGACATATCTATCTAACATAGATACTTTTTTGAACAAAATAAATCAATTAAGATAATTAATTTTTTATGGAACCTATACCTTTCGATAAAAGATCGGGAAAGATCTGGTTTAACGGCAACCTCGTTAATTGGCCTGATGTCAAAATACATGTTTTAAATCATGGTTTACATTATGGTAGTTGTGTTTTTGAAGGTGAGCGCGTTTATGATGGGCAGATATTTAAACTTGAGGAACATACAGAAAGATTGTTTCATTCAGCTTCAAGGATGGATTTTAAAATTTCATACACGCAGGAAATCATAAACAAAGCTAGTAGGGATATAGTAAAAATTCAAAAAGTGAAAAATGGATATGTACGGCCTGTAGTATGGCGCGGAAGTGAAATGATGGCAGTGTCAGCACAAAAAACAAAAATTCATGTAGCGATTGCAACTTGGGAATGGGGATCATACTTTGATCCATCTTTGAAATTAAAAGGTATTAAATTAAATATTTCAAAATGGAGAAGACCGGCACCAAATACTATTCCTTGGGATACAAAAGCATCAGGTTTATATATGATTTGCACTCTTTCAAAACATCAAGCTGAAAAAGAAGGTTTTTCTGACTCCCTAATGTTAGATCATGAGGAAAATATAGCAGAAGCTACTGGAGCAAATGTTTTTTTTAAAAATAAAGAAGGAGAATTGCATACTCCAACTCCTGACTCTTTCTTAGATGGTATTACTAGAAGAAGTATTATTGATCTTGCTAAATCAAAAAATATTAAAATAGTAGAAAGGAAAATTAAACCTGAGGAATTATCAAAATTTACAGGTTGTTTTTTAACAGGCACAGCTGCAGAAGTGACACCAGTTTCTCAGATTGACAAATACAAATTTGAAGTTTGTGATGTTATTAAAGGTTTATCTGATGATTACCAAAACCTAGTAAGAAAATAATAAAATTTTTAATTAAATATTAATCGATAGCGTGGTCTATCCCTTTTTTTATATAATCATACCCTGTATAAAGTGTAAGAAAAGCAGATAACCAAAGTAATATTATGCCAATCGTGTGAGCGTTATAATCTTGAAAATTAATAACCTTATTTCCACTTTCCCCAGTAAGCAAAATTGCAATTGAAAACATTTGAATTAGAGTTTTAAATTTAGCTAGGCCAGTAACAGGCATCGAAATTTGAGACTTAGCTAAAAATTCTCTCAATCCTGAAATTAATATTTCTCTAGTAAGAATTATTATTGCCGCAATAACTTCGTAGTTACTTATAGTATTATTCATTACAAGTAGAACTAGCGCTGTAGCAACAATTATTTTGTCAGCAATAGGATCTAATAGTTCACCAAGTTTTGACTCTTCTTTATATAGTCTGGCTAATAATCCATCTAGGAAATCTGTAAAACTAGCTAACACAAATATAAAAAACGGTATTAGATCTCCTAATAAACCTGGGAGATAAAATGCTATAACAAATATTGGAACCAAAATTATTCTTCCAATTGTGAGCGTATTTGGTATTTGTATTTTCATATTTTATTTTTTAGTTATGAAAAAAATCATATATTTTTTTGGCCACAGAAGTTTCAATACCTTCAACATTTTTTAAATCATCAAAACTTGCAGATTCTACTGCCCTAGCTGATCCAAAATAATTTAATAAAGCTCTTTTTCTTGTTCTTCCAATACCATTTATTTCATCTAATAGCGATTTTGACAAACTTTTTTTTCTTTTTATTCTATGACTACTTACAGCAAATCTATGAGCTTCATCTCTTAATCGCTGAAGGAAAAATAACAAAGGCTCTCTTTTATTTAGTTTAATGCCATTATTTTTATAAATAAAAGTTTCATCGCCTTGATTTCTATTTTTGCCTTTTGCAATTGCTATGATTGGAATATCATGAAAACCACAGTTATCTAAAACCTCTCTACTTACTGAATACTGTCCTTTTCCACCATCGATAAGTACTAAATCTGGAATTATAACGTCTGATTGATTTTTATTTTTAATAATTCTAGCAAATCTTCTTTCTAATACTTCTTTTAACATTCCATAATCATCACCACCACTTAAGTTTGTATTTTTAATATTAAATTTTCTATATCTTTTTTTAACAAATCCTTCAGTGCCAAAGGATATTAAAGCTCCAACAGAATGTGCTCCTTGAATATGACTATTATCGTATACTTCAATAATTCTTGGTAAAATTTCTAACTTAAATTTTTCAGCTACCTGGTCAAGAAGTTTAGTATTTGTTTCCGATTCAAAAATTCGTCTAGTCAGGGCTTCTTTAGCATTTTTTTCAGCCATTTTAGATAATTTAAGAGCGTTTCCTTTAGTTGCAATTTTTATAGATATTATTTTTTTTTCTTTTTTTTCTAATGCTAATTTAACTAAGTTCAAATTTTTGATTTTTTTGTTAACTAAAATTTCAGATGGTGCATTTTTATTTTCATAAAATTGCATAATAAAAGAAGTTAAAACTTCCTCAGCCGTATGTGATTCATCATGTGTTGGAAAAAAAGATTGATTACCCCAATTTTGCTTTGACCTGTAAAAAAATACCTGAATGCAACTTTTTGCAGCTTCTTGTGAGATCGATATAACATCTGCGTTATTTAAATTAGTAGTATTTATTTTTTGAGAAGATTGAATTTGAGTTAATGCTTTTATTCTGTCTCTCATAATAGCTGCATTTTCATAATTCATTTTTTTACTGCTCTTTTCCATCTCCATAGATAATTTTTTCTGAATAAATTTAGATTTTCCTGAAAGAAATGATACTGCATCATTTACGAGTTTTGCATAATCTTCTTTAGTAATATGATTTACACAGGGCGCCGCACATCTTTTAATTTGAAATAGAATACATGCCCTATCTCGATTTTTAAAAACATTGTCATTACAAACCCTTAATAAAAAAACTTTTTGCAAAATTTTTATCGTCCAATTTGCTGAACCAACAGAAGCAAATGGACCAAAGTAGTAGCCTTTTTTATTTTTTAATCCTCTATGCTTGGATAATTGCGGCCAATCACAATCTTTTTCAATAAAAATATATGGGAAAGATTTATCATCTTTTAAAAGTATATTAAACTTAGGCTTAAATTTTTTAATTAGATTTGCTTCTAATAATAGTGCTTCAGCCTCACTACTAGTTGTAATTATTTCCAAGTTATTTGTAAGAGCTAGCATTCTTTTAGTTCTTATTGGAAGGTTTTTTCCTGTAGCATAATCATTAAGTCGATTAGGTAAATTTTTAGCTTTACCAACATAGAGTACTTGATTTTTTTTACCAAGCATTCTGTATACCCCAGGACTGTTAGCTACTAATGGAATTTTTTTTTTTATTAATTCTTTTCCAAAATCAAGATCCATCATAATCGCTTCTACTTTTATAAACTTCTATGCCGACAGATTTAGCATTAGTAATTGCATCAGGTTTTTCAATTTTTATTTTTACTGCATTTATTCTTTTATCTTCAAATATTTCTTTAAAAGAATCTTCAGCTAAGCTTTCTAAAAAGTTATAATTTTTATTTTTTGTTAGATTTTTTAATTTATTAGTAATTTTTTCATAGTCTATGATGCTATTTAAATCACTATCATCAGGAACAGTATTTTGATTTACATCAATAACTAAATTAAAAATTATTTTTTGTTTTTTTACTTTTTCATGTTCATGAATACCTATTATTTCATTAACAATGAAATCTTTAATTAATACTGTCCTTTTTATTGTATTTTTATTTTTTTTTGATTTTATTTCTATAATTTTGAAATTATTCTTTCTCATTATTTATATTCCATGTTAAATTTTGACCACTATCAACAGCCACAACTTGTCCGGAGATAGAATTATTATTAATTAAAAAATCAACGGTATCACAAATATCCTCTGGACTCACAGATTTTTGAAGTAATGTTGATTTAGCTTGTTTATTAAAATGCTTGGTAGATTGTCTTTTACTTTTTAGAGTTGGTCCAGGTGCTATTCCATTTACTTTTATATTTGGACCTAATCTCATAGCCATAGTTTTTGTTAAAGTATAAAGTGCACTTTTACTCAAGGTATAAGACATAAAAATTGGAGTAAGTTTAAAAACTCTTTGATCAATAATATTAATTATATTTGATATTTCCTTTTTTGAAACCTGTTTTGCAAATTGTTGAGTTAAAATTGCAGGTGCAAAAAGATTAATATTTATATGATCATACCAGCTTTTATTTGTAAAATTATAAATATCATCTTTTTCAAATAAAGCTGCATTATTTACCAGGCAATCAATAGTTCCCAATTGTTTTTTTGCCAAGGGTATAATTTTTTTAACTTGATTAGCATTTTTTAAGTCAGCTTTGATCAAAATTACTTTTACTGAATTTTGTTCAATTATTTTTTTTAACTTTTTAGCTTTTGTTGATGAAGTAAAATAGTGAAGAGCAATATTCCAGCCCTTTCTAGCAAAATGTAATGCAATAGCTTTTCCAACTCTCGTTGCTGCTCCAGTAATTAATAAGTTTTTATTTTTTGTCATTATTTTTCAGCAAATTTTCTTTATATAAAGAAAAGCCTGTTTTTACCTTATTTTCATAAGATTCATTAAAAGCTTCTAATTGCCATCCTTTCATCCTTTGAATTATTATGTTTAAATTTTCTTTTTTCCAAACAATTTTTGTATTTTCATTTTTCCAAATTATTTTTTCTTCATTAGTTCTGGCACAACCATAACAATAGCCAGTTTTAGGATCAGTTTTACAAATACTTATACATGGTGAAATAATTTCATTTTTATCTGAATTTTTTTTCATTTTACTTATCGCTTTCTCTTAGGTCTTGTTCCTGCTTTTCCTTGCGTTGATCTTCCTTCGGGATAAATTCTATCATCTCGTTTTGTTTTTCTTAATTTAGGATTTATTCCAATTTCTAATTCCGAAGCTTCTAATTTTCTAATTTCATCTCTTATTTTTGCAGCTTCTTCAAATTCAAGATTTTCTGCTGATGCTTTCATTCTTTTTTTAAGAGCTTTTAAATGTTTTTTTAAATTATGTCCTAATTCAATATTGATATTACTTTTTGCATAATCTTTTTCATAAACACTCTCTAAAATATCAGATATGTCTTTTTTTATAGATTTTGCAGTAATATTATTTTTTGCATTATACTTTTCTTGTATTTTTCTTCTACGATCAGTCTCCTGTATTGCTTTTTCTATACTCTTAGTTTTTTTATCTGCATACAATATTGCTTTTCCTTCCAGATTTCTTGCCGCTCTTCCAATTGTTTGGATTAATGATCTTTCAGATCTTAAAAATCCTTCCTTATCAGCATCTAATATTGCTACCAATCCACATTCTGGGATATCTAGGCCCTCTCTTAACAAATTTATACCAACTAAAACATCAAACACCCCCATTCTTAAATCTCTCATAATTTCAATTCTTTCAAGAGTGTCTATATCTGAGTGCATGTACCTTACTTTGATACCATTTTCATGTAGATATTCAGTTAGATCTTCAGCCATTTTTTTTGTTAGTGTTGTGACCAGTGATCTATAATTTTTTTTTACAATTTCTTTACATTCAGCCAAGAGATCATCAACTTGATTCTTTGCTGGCCTGATTTGAATTTCGGGATCACACAAACCTGTTGGTCTAATTACTTGTTCTGTAAATTTTCCTGAGGTTTGTTGAAGTTCCCATGGCCCCGGAGTTGCTGAAACAAAAATTGTCTGAGTTCTCATAGCATTCCATTCTTCAAATTTAAGTGGTCTATTATCCATGCAAGAAGGTAATCTAAAGCCATACTCCGATAAAGTTTTTTTCCTAGTGTAATCTCCTTTATACATCCCGTTTAACTGCGGAACGGTTACATGACTTTCGTCTATAAAAATCAAGGTGTTATCTGGAAAATATTCAAATAATGTAGGAGGAGGTTCACCTGGGTTTCTTCCTGTTAAAAATCTTGAATAATTTTCTATACCAGCACATGTGCCAGTTGCCTCTAGCATTTCTAAATCAAATCGAGTTCTTTCATCTAATCTTTGAGCTTCTAGTAATTTATTTTCTGATTTGTGTTTTTTTAAAGTTAATTCTAATTCTTTTTTTATTTCTTTAATTGCTTGGTCGAGTGTTGGTCTGGGTGTAATATAGTGACTATTTGCATAAATCTTTATTAAATCTAAATCTCTTATTTTATTACCCGTTAAAGGATCAAATTCTACCAAAGAATCTATTTTATCTTTAAATATAGAAATTCTCCACGCTCTATCCTCTAAATGTGATGGAAAAATTTCTAAATTATCTCCTCTTACTCTGAATGTTCCCCTATAAAAGTTTTGGTCATTGCGTTTATATTGAAGATCAACAAAAGTTTTAATAATTTTTTCACGGTTATATTCATTATTTTTTTTTATACTTATAGTCATTTTGCTATAAGACTCCACAGATCCAAGGCCGTAAATACATGACACGCTAGCAACTATTATTACATCATCCCTTTCCAAAAGGGATCGAGTTGCTGAATGACGCATTCTATCGATTTGTTCATTAATTGATGCTTCCTTTTCAATGTAAGTATCTGATCTAGGAACATATGCTTCGGGAGTATAATAGTCATAATAAGAAACAAAATATTCAACAGCATTATTTGGAAAAAAATTTTTCATCTCCCCATACAATTGTGCTGCAAGAGTTTTATTTGGAGCAAGTATTAAACTAGGCCTGTTTAATTCTTCTATTATTTTTGCCATAGTGAAAGTTTTTCCAGAACCAGTCACTCCTAATAGCACTTGTTCATTACTTTTATTTTTTACACCTGAAATAAGTTTTTTTATTGCTTCTGGTTGATCGCCTGCAGGTTTAAAATCAGTAACAGTAGAAAATTTAATACCACCCTCCAACTTTTTTCCCAAAATAAAGTCTTGTTTCATTGGATAAGATTGTTTTTCCTGATATGTATTTTGCATTATAGTTAATAATAATTTAATAATTTTAAAATATAATAAATTCAATGAGCATAATATCCAACTCTTTAAAAAGAATTAAACCATCTCCTACCATAGCAGTTACGCAAAAGGCTAGGGAATTAAAGGCTGCAGGTAAAGATGTTATTGGATTAGGGGCAGGAGAGCCAGATTTTGATACACCAGACAATATAAAAAATGCAGCAATTGAGGCAATTAAAAAAGGAGAAACAAAATATACAGCTGTAGATGGAACTTCAGCTTTAAAGCAGGCAGTAGTAAATAAGTTCAAAAGAGAAAATAATTTAGAATATTCTATTGAAAATGTAACAGTTGGGACTGGAGGTAAACAAGTAATCTATAACGCGTTTATGGCTACACTAAACAAAGGAGATGAAGTAATTATACCTGCGCCATATTGGGTATCATATCCTGATATGGTTTTGCTAGCGGGTGGAAAACCTAAAATTGTAAAATGCAATGAGTATGATGGTTTTAAATTAACTCCAAAAAATTTAAAAAAAGCTATTACAAAAAAAACAAAATGGTTAATACTCAACTCCCCATCAAACCCTACAGGTGTGTCGTATACAAAAGATGAAATAGAAAATTTGTCTAAAGTCCTAATTAAAAATAAAAATATTTATATTTTAAGTGATGATATTTATGAACATGTCGTTTATGATAATTTTAATTTTTTCACGATTGCACAAATATCTAAATTAAAAAATAGAACACTCACGATGAATGGGGTAAGTAAATCTTATGCAATGACAGGGTGGAGAATCGGATATGCTGCTGGCCCAAAAGATATCATAAACGCTATTCGAAAGATTCAATCTCAATCAACTTCTAATCCTTCATCAATTAGTCAAGCTGCAGCTGTGGAAGCTTTAAATGGGACACAAGATTTTATAAACACAAGATCTAATGCCTTTAAAGAAAGAAGAGATTTTGTAGTTAATAAACTGAATAAAATTAAAGGAATGAGTTGCATAAAACCAAACGGTGCTTTTTATGTATTTCCTAGTTGTAGAAAATTACTAAATAAAAAAACAAAATTGAAAAGTGATAAAGATTTTGTAGAAAAATTATTAGAATATTCTAACGTTGCCGTTGTACCAGGCTCAGCATTTGGATTGGAGGGTTATTTTAGAATCTCTTATGCTACTTCTATGGAAAATCTTAAAATAGCTTTGGAAAGAATTTCTAACTTTTGTGAAAATTTAAATTAGTTTTTTGAAAGAAATTTTTCAGCTTCCAAGGCAGACATGCAGCCCATACCAGCAGCTGTTACTGCCTGTCTAAATACTTTATCTTTTACATCTCCAGCAGCAAAAACTCCAGGAATGTTAGTTGTAGTAGAATCTGGTTTAGTTATTAAGTATCCTTCTTTATCCATATCTAATTGCCCTTTAAACAAAGATGTAGCTGGATCATGTCCAATAGCTATAAAAAGTCCATGAAGTTTAATTTCAGAGGATTTATTAGTTTTAACATTTTTAATCTTAATTCCTGTTACTCCTTTTGGATCTTTATCTCCCATAACTTCTTCTAAAACAGAATCCCAAATAATTTCAATTTTTGGATTTTCTTTTAGTTTTTTTTGTAACAAATTTTCTGCACGAAGTTTATCTCTTCTATGAATAAGCTTAACCTTTTTTGCAAACTTTGTTAAAAACATTGCTTCTTCAACAGCAGCATTGCCTCCACCAATCACAGCAACTTCTTTTTCTTTAAAAAAGAATCCATCACATGTTGCACAACCAGAAACACCAAAACCTCTAAACTCTTGTTCAGATTTTAAATTTAACCATCTCGCTTGTGCGCCAGTTGAAATTATAACTGTATCACCAGTATATTCCTGCCCACTATCCCCTATAGCCTTAAAAGGTTTTTCTTTCAATTTAATTTCTTTAATATGATCTTCAATCATTTCTGTACCGACAGCTTTAGATTGTTCTTTCATTTGATCCATTAACCAAGGTCCTTGTATTACATCTGAATATCCGGGATAATTTTGAACATCAGTTGTTGTACTTAATTGTCCTCCTGGTTCTGAACCGTATACCAAAATTGGTTTTAACATTGCCCTTGCAGCATAAATAGCAGCAGTATATCCAGCGGGTCCCGATCCTAAGATTAATACTTTTGAATGTATTGGAGAGTTATTTTTCATATCTATAAAACATATAGGTATTTTTAATTAAATTTAAAGATTTAAATTTTCTATAAATTTTATTCAAAAGTATCATTGTACTGTTGGTTAACCCTAACAAATGTAGTGCACTTGCTTAGTTGTTTAAGAGAAGGGGCCCCAACATATGTACAGCTACTTCTTAAACCACCTAATATATTTAAAACAGTATCTTTTATTTTGCCTCGATACTTCAATTGTACTTTTTTACCTTCGCTACTTCTATAGTCAGATAAGCCTCCGTAATGTTTATCAAGAGCCGTATCTGAGCTTGATCCATAAAATTCGATAAATTGTGATCCATTTTTTTTTACTTTTTTTCCACCACCTTCTTCGTGTCCAGCAAACATACCACCTAACATTACAAAATCTGCCCCACCACCAAAGCCTTTTGCTATATCACCTGGGCATGTACATCCTCCATCGGCTATAATGTGCGCTCCTAATCCGTGAGCAGCATCAG
>MDSV01063434.1_pt1 | contig 13883 bp, 9 predicted proteins | sample 810851 | NCBI WGS metagenome assembly MDSV01 (sample SAMN05326640, study PRJNA326480) | marine metagenome | isolation source: seawater | place: Atlantic Ocean: North East | collected 2012 | reverse complement strand
TTTGTTGTTCTTGTGGTATTTGAGTTATTACATTTTTAAATTGATTATAAAAAATTGTACATACATCAAATTCTTTTTTTTCAAATTTATCAATAATTATTTTTCCAACCTTTTCCGCATCAAAATAATTTGCGTATTTTGATTCTTTAAAAGATATTTTTTCAATTATATTTTCTTTATATACTCTTTTTAATTGATCATATCCTTTAGATCCAACAGTAATAATTTTTAAGGTCTTTCCTTCTTTAGAAGTTTTTTCAAAATATGCTTTTGCTTTTTTAATTATATTAGTATTAAATCCTCCACACAAACCTCTATCAGAAGTCATAACAATACATAAATGAACTTTGTCTTCGCCTGAACCAGAGAGTAGCTTAGGAGAGTTTTCTATATCTGAAATACTATTAGAAAGATTAAGAATAATATTATTCATCTTATCTGAATATGGCCTTCCTTTTTCTGCACTTTCTTGAGCTTTCCTCAATTTTGATGCTGCAACCATTTTCATAGCCTTTGTAATTTTTTGTGTTGATTTAACACTTGTTATTCTTTTTTTTAAATCGTCTAAGCTTGCCATTTATTTAAGAATTAAAGTTTTTTTTAAGTTCGGTAATAACTTCAGTCAACGACTTTTCTGCACCTTCTTCGAGTTTGCCTGAAGTTGTTATTGAATCTAAAATTTCTGATTTTTCAGATTTACATTTTTCTATAATTTTATTTTCAAAGTCAGCAATATTTTTTTGTTCAATGTCATCTAAGTGACCCTTGACTCCACAAAATATTGAGATCACTTGTTCTGCTACTGTCATAGGCGTGTATTGTTTTTGTTTTAATAGTTCAGTTAATTTAGATCCTCTATTTAATAGTTTTTGAGTTGAAGCATCTAAATCAGACCCAAATTGTGCAAATGCTGCCATTTCTCTATATTGAGCAAGTTCAAGTTTCATGGATCCAGAAACTTTTTTCATCGCTTTAGTTTGAGCGGAAGATCCAACTCTTGAAACTGATAATCCTACATTAATTGCTGGTCTTATACCTTGATTGAATAGTTCTGTTTCCAAAAAAATTTGTCCATCAGTAATTGAAATTACATTAGTGGGTATAAAAGCAGAAACATCTCCGCCTTGTGTTTCTATTATTGGAAGAGCCGTTAAAGATCCTCCACCATGTTCGTCGCTTAATTTAGCTGCTCTTTCGAGCAATCTGCTATGTAAATAGAATACATCTCCTGGATAGGCTTCTCGTCCAGGAGGTCTTCTCAATAAAAGAGACATTTGTCTATAAGCAACAGCTTGTTTAGAAAGATCATCATATATAACTAAAGCATGCATACCATTATCTCTGAAATATTCACCCATAGCACATCCAGTGTAGGGTGCTAAAAATTGAAGTGGGGCTGCATCTGAAGCAGTAGCTGCAACAATAGTTGTGTATTCCATAGCTCCAGCTTCTTCTAAAGTTTTTTCAATTTGTCTAACGGTAGATCGTTTTTGACCTATTGCAACATAAACACAATACAACTTTTGTTTTTCATCATTCGACTCATTTATTTTCTTTTGATTTATAATTGCATCAATAGCAACAGCTGTTTTGCCAGTTTGTCTATCACCAATAATTAATTCTCGCTGCCCTCTTCCAATTGGCACTAAACTATCAATTGACTTTAGTCCTGTTTGCATTGGTTCGCTTACTGATTTACGTGGAATAATTCCCGGAGCTTTTACTTCAACTCTACTTTTCTTAATTCCTTTGTTTAAAGCTCCTTTCCCATCAATTGGATTTCCCAAACCATCAACTACTCTTCCAAGTAATTCTTTTCCAACAGGTGTATCAACAATAGCACCTGTTCTTTTTACAGTATCGCCTTCTTTAATTGCTTTGTCTTCACCAAAAATTACAACACCAACATTTTCACTTTCTAAATTCAAAGCCATACCTTTTGAACCGTCTGCAAATTCTACCATTTCTCCTGCCTGAACATTATCTAAACCATATATTCTAGCAATACCATCACCCACGGATAAAACTTGACCAACTTCTGTTATTTCAGCTTTATCTCCAAATTTTTTTATCTGTTCTTTTAATATTTTAGTTACTTCTGAAGGATTAATTTCCATTTATGCCTCTATCATTCTAGTTTCTATTTGTTTCAATTTACTTTTAATTGAAGTATCTATCATTGTACTTCCTACCTGTATAATTAAACCTCCAATTAAATTAGGATCATATTTATAATTCAGATTTATTTTTGAGCTAAAATTTTCACTCAAATCTTCTTTAATTTTATTTATTTCGTTTTCTGTAAGTTGTTTTGCAGCTATTAATTCTGCTTTAATTTCTCCTCTTTTTTTTGAACAAGTTTCAATGAAATTTTTCAATATTTTATCTACGTAAAAAAATCTCCTTTTTGAAATTAAAAAGCTTAAAAATTTAGTTAATAAATTATTTAGATTGTATTTTTCAGATATTTTCAATATTGCTTTGTTTTGATCTTCTTTTTTATTTGTTGGATTTTTTATAAGAAGACTGAAATCTTCACTATTATTAATTAATTGAATAATTGATGAAGCATGTTTTTCTATTTCGTCAGTTGAACCAATCTCCTCTGCAAGCTCATAAAGTGCTAGAGAATATCTTTCTGCTGAAATATCTGAAAAACCAGTATTTTTGCTCAATTTACATTCCTTATTAATTATTGAAGACTTCTAAAATTTCAATTTAATTAACATATGAGTGTAATGTCTTCAAGCTACACATTGTCTAAAATACATTATTTTTTAGTAATTAATTGAAGTTTATTGGGTCAACATCAACTGTTAGTTTTATTCCAGCTGAAAATTTGAATTTCTTTATAATTTTAGATAAAGATTTTTGAAGACTTAAAGATTTTTTACCTCTTATTAGCAATCTAACCCTAAATTTGCTTTTTAATTTAAAGAGGGGTGCGTTTACTGGGCCAAGTACCTGGCCTTCTATATAATTTTTAACAAAATTTTTAAATCTAACTGCCTCTTTTTCTAAAATTTTTTGATTTTTACAAGTAATAATTATAGCTATAAATCTTTGGAAAGGTGGGAGGTTATTTGATCTTCTAATTTCTAATTCTTTATTTAAAAATATTTCTGGATTTTTATTTGTAATATCAGAAATCATTTTTGTATCGATATTATATGTTTGAAAATAAACTATTGCAGGTTTTCCTGTTCTGCCAGCTCTTCCTGATAGCTGGTGATACAATTGCAAATTTTTTTCACTTTCACGTAAATCATGTCCTTGTGATGAAAGATCAATATCAACAACTACAATACAGTTTAGACTAGGGAAATGGAAACCTTTAGAAATTAGTTGGGTTCCTACTAAAATATCTATTTCTTTATTTATAATTTTTTGAAGTATTTCAGAAGAATTTTTTTTATTCATAGTATCGCTAGAAAAAATCAAAACCTTTTTAAATGGAAAATTTTTTTTAATTTCATCTGCTATTCTTTCAACTCCTGGTCCACTAAAAAAATACTCACATTTATTCTTTTTACTACACTCTCTATCTAATCCAGTTTTATATCCACAATAATGACATAACAAACGCTCATTACTTTTATGATAAACTAAATTAATTGAACAATTTGGGCATGAATAGTTTTTCAAACATTTTTTACAAATAACGTATGGTGAAAAACCTCTTCTATTTAAAAAAAATAAAACTTGATCATTTTTATCAAGATGTAAATTAACTTTTTTTATAATTTCTTTAGAAATCCAAGATTGTTTATCTAGTTTTATTTTATTTAGGTTAATTATTTCATAATTTGGTAAAGATGCATTTTTATATCTTTTTTCTAATTTAGAAATTTTATATTTTTTTTTTTTAATATTATTAAAAGTTTCAATAGATGGAACAGCTGTAACTAAATTGATTGGAATATTTTCAAAATAAGCTCTTGAAATAGCCATATCTCTGGCATTATAAATTAAACCTTCATCCTGTTTATAAGATTGATCATGTTCTTCATCTACAATGATTAAACCAAGTTTTTTAAAAGGTAAAAATAAAGATGATCTTGCCCCTATAACAACTTTGATTTCTCCAGTAGCAATTCCTCTCCATATTATTTTTTTATTTTTTTTGGTGATTTTGGAGTGCCAAATAGCTGGATTAAAACCAAAAAATTCTTTAAATCTTTTTTCAAATTGTGATGTTAGACCAATTTCAGGTAACATTATCAATCCTTGAAAACCATTTTTTATTACTTTTTTAAGCGCTTCAAAATATACAATTGTTTTTCCTGAACCTGTTGTTCCTTGTAAAACATGAACTCTAAATTTTTTTATATCATAAATAATTTTTTCAAAACTTTCTTCTTGCTCTTTCGACAGATTAAAGAAGCTATTTTTTATATTTAATTTAAATGGTAAATAATTTTTTTTATCCAATTTTTCTACTATATTGCTACTAAGTAATAAAAATTTTAAGGCCATTCCTTTGGGGATCATGTTATATTCTGAAAACCAGTTAAGAAACTTTATAGTATTTTTATTTAGTGTTGGTACATTTAGCTTTTTGGATATCTTTTTAATAATAAAATGTTTATTAGTTTTTTTTTCAAATTCATCCCAGACTACTCCTGTAGCTTTTGATTTACCAAAAGGAACTTCTACATAATCTCCTACTTTTAAAAGTAAGTCTGTCTCATATGTAAATGGATAATCAAATATTTTGGGCAAAAGAATCGGAAATTTCATATTTTTATAATATGAGAATATACAAAATATGAAAATATATTATGAATGTATTGTTCTTTTATCAACCGATAAGGCTGCTTCTTTTATAGCTTCTGAAAATGTTGGGTGGGCATGACATGTTCTTGCTATATCTTCGGCGCTTGAACCAAACTCCATTGCTATTGCCATTTCAGCAATCATCTCTCCTGCATGATGACCAATTATATGAACACCTAAAACTTTATCTGTTTTTTCGTCAGCGAGAATTTTTACAAATCCTTCTGGTTGATTAATAGTTTTAGCTCTCGAGTTTGCAAGGAAAGGAAATTTTCCTACTTTATATTTATTTTTATTTTCCGATAGCTCTTCCTCTGTTTTACCTATTGAGGCAACTTCTGGAGAAGTATAAACTACACCTGGTATTAAATCATAATTTACATGACCATGCTGTCCAGAAATTATTTCGGCCACCGCAATGCCTTCTTCTTCTGCTTTATGAGCTAACATAGGTCCTTGAATAACATCTCCTATTGCATAAATATTTTTAATATTTGTTTGAAATTTTTTGTCAGTTTTAATTCTTTTTTTTTCATCTAAATTAACACCTACACTACTTAAGTTTAAATTATTTATATTTGGCTTTCTCCCTATTGATATTAAGACTGCATCACAATCAAAATTGATTTTTTTATTATTTTTATCTTTTGTTAAAATTGTAGCACTGTCAGAATTTTTTTTAATAGACTCTACTTTTGTTTGTAAGTGAAAATTCATTCCTTGCTTTTGTAAAATTTTCATAAATTCCTTTGATATTTCTCTGTCCATACCTGGCAGTATGTGATCAAGAAACTCAATAATATGAACTTCTGCACCTAATCTAGACCAGATCGACCCCATTTCTAAACCTATATAACCACCTCCTACTATTAACATTTTTTTAGGAACTGATTTTAAAGATAAGGCTCCAGTTGATGATAATATTGTCCTTTCATCAAATTCTATTCCTGGCAATGAAATTGGTTCCGAACCCGTACTAATTATAATATTTTTTGTTTCAATAATTGTTTTTTTTTTATTTTCATTAGTAGTTATAGATATTTTATTAGAGGATAATATGCTTCCTGTACCTTTGTAATGGACGATTTTATTTTTTTTAAATAAAAACTCAACTCCTTTGGTTAAAATAGTAACAGCTTTTTCTTTATTTTTCATCATTTTATCTAAGTTAAGCTTAACTTCACCAGTTTCTATTCCTAGATTTGAAAATTTTTTTGCCTTATTAAAATTGTCTGAAAGATTCAGTAAGCTTTTTGATGGTATGCAACCAATATTTAAGCAAGTTCCACCCAAAGTATTTCTCGACTCTATACACGCTGTTTTAATACCTAATTGAGAAAGCCTAATCGCACATACATAGCCTCCCGGGCCTCCTCCTATAACAACTGCATCAAACTTTTCTGACATATTTTATATTTTTAAAAATAATCTTCGTGGATCCTCAAGATGTTCTTTAATACATTTTAAAAATGAAACTGACTCTTTTCCATCAATTACTCTATGATCGTAAGACAAAGCCAAATACATTATTGGTTTTGAAACAATATCTCCATCAATCGTAATTGGTCTTTCAACTATATTGTGCATCCCTAGAACACCTGATTGTGGTGAATTTAGAATTGGAGTCGATAACATTGATCCATACACCCCACCATTACTAATTGTAAATGTTCCTCCTTGCAAATCATCAATAACAAGTTTTCCGTCTCGAGCTTTTTCAGATAGTGATTTAATATTTTTTTCTATTTCTGCAAAAGACATTTCGTCTGTATTTTTTAATACTGGTACTACAAGACCTCTATCTGTACCTACCGCAAAACTAATATTATAATAATTTTTATAAATAATATCTTCACCTCTAATTTCGGCGTTTATAGAAGGAAAATTTTTTAACCCAACAATACATGCTTTAACAAAAAACGACATAAACCCTAATTTAATTGAAAACCTTTCTTGAAAATCTTTTTGATAGTCTTGTCTCATTTGAATTATATTTTCCATATTTACTTCATTAAATGTTGTTAGCATTGCAGCATTTTGCTGAGCTTCTTTTAATCTTTTTGCTATTGTTAGTCTTAGTCTAGTCATTTTTATTTTTTCTTCTAAACCAAACTTTATTTTTCTTTCTGAGGGTTGTGGTTCAAGCTCCATTAATTTTATTATATCGCCTTTTAATATTCTTCCATCTTTACCTGTTCCCTCGATACTCATAACATCAATATTTTTTTCTTTAACGATTTTACGAACAGCTGGTGAAAGATTCTCTTCTGATTTTTCTTCAGTTGTTTTTGTATTTGCTTCCTCTAACTCGTTACTTAAAATTATAGGTTTTTCATCTTTTTCTTCAAATAATTGGGGTTCTTTTTCTAACTTTATAACATTTGAAACATCTCTTTTAGTTTCCTCACTTTTGTTTTCTTGGCTTTTAGGTTCCTCAATTTTATCTACTTTTTTAATAGTTTTATTTGCACTTTTCTCAACTATTCCTAGCTGAGATCCAACACTAACAGTTTCTCCATTTTTATAATTTACTTTTGAAAGAATGCCTGCTGATGGAGAAGGCACTTCTATATTTACCTTATCAGTTTCTAATTCTACTAATGGATCATCTTCATTAATTTCATCTCCGATTTCTTTTAACCACTTTCCAACAGTAGCTTCGTTGATGCTTTCTCCTAAATTTGGTACGATTATTTTTTCACTCATAAACCTAAAAATACTTCTTTTAAAATCTCTTTTTGTTGAAACAAATGCCTCTTTGCATAGCCAGTTGCAGGTGATGCTGCTGGTTTTCTTCCAATGTAAGAAATTTCTCTATTATTAGCCTTTATATGGTGTAAAGTCCATTGAATATAATCTCGCACTGAATTCCATGCTCCCATATTTTTTGGTTCTTCTTGACACCAATAAAACTTCGCATTTTTTGCATAGATTTTAATTTCTTTTACTAAAGATTTTACTGGAAATGGATATAGCTGTTCTATTCTAATAAAAACTATATTATTTTTTTTTAAATCTTCTCTTGCTTTTAGTAAGTCAAAATAAACTTTTCCTGAGCATAAAATAACTTTTTTAATTTTTTTATTTTTTTCCAACTTTATAAATCCATTTTCTTCTTGAAATGCGTGGTCCCAAAGAACTCTATGAAAAGAATTTTTTTTCCCAAAATCTTCTAAGTTCGAAACACAATACTTGTTTCTTAATAACGATTTTGGTGTCATAATTACCAATGGTTTTCTAAAATCTCTATGTATTTGTCTTCTAAGCGCATGAAAATAATTTGCAGGTGTTGTACAATTCATTACCTGAAGATTGTCTTGTGCACATAATTGAAGAAATCTTTCTAATCTTGCTGAAGAATGTTCTGGGCCTTGACCTTCGTATCCATGGGGCAACAACATAACTAAACCACTTGCCCTTGACCATTTTCTTTCACCAGAAGATACAAATTGGTCAATGATTATTTGAGCTCCATTAGCAAAATCTCCAAATTGGGCTTCCCAAATTGTTAGTGTACTTGGCTCAACCAAGCTATATCCATATTCAAACCCTAATACTGCCAGTTCAGATAGAAAACTGTCGACTGGCTCAAATTTTTTTTGGTTTTTAGAAATATTATTCAAAGGAATATATCTAGAATTATCTGATTGATTTCTTAATACAGAATGCCTCTGGCTAAAAGTGCCTCTTCCTGAATCTTGACCTACAAGCCTTACAGGATAACCTTCTTCTAAAAGAGTTCCAAAAGCAAGTGATTCTGCTGTTGACCAATCTATTCCTTTTTTATTTATAATTGATTGTTTTCTTAATTCTAAAATTTTTGAAATTGTTTTATGGATATTTATATTTGTCGGAATATTATTAACTTTTTCAGATATTTTTAAAAATTTATTTAAATCAACTCCACTTTTACCTCTTTTATCTTTTCCTTTTTCAGGTTTGTATCTTGACCAACTTCCTTCAAACCATTCAATTTTAGGTTTATAATTTTTTGCATTTTTAAATTGTTCATCAAGAAGAATTTTGAAATTTCTTTTCATTTCATCAAATTCTTTTTTATTAATAATATTTTCATAAACTAATTTATTGCCATAAACATTGACTGCAGTAGGATGTTGTCTGATCTTCTTATACATTAAGGGTTGAGTAAACGACGGTTCGTCTCCCTCATTGTGTCCAAACCTTCGATAACAAATCATATCTATCACAACATCTTTGTTAAATTTTTGTCTAAATTCAATTGCAATTTTGCTACAATGAACTACGGATTCGGGATCATCAGCATTACAATGTAAAATTGGTGAGTCTACTACTTTGCCTAAGTCTGAAGGGTATGGACTTGATCTTGCAAATCGTGGGCTTGTTGTAAAACCAATTTGATTATTAACAATAATGTGAATAGTTCCACCAGTATTATGCCCCGGCAATCCTGACATAGCAAAACATTCTGCAACTATCCCTTGTCCTGCAAAAGCAGCATCTCCATGAATTAAAATTGGTATAACTTTTTTTCTTTTTAGGTCGCCATGAAAAAATTGTTTTGCTCTAGTTTGTCCTAAAACAACTGGATCAACAGCTTCAAGATGAGATGGGTTATCTGTCAAACTTATATGTACAGAGTTGCCATCAAAATCTCTATTTGAAGAAGCGCCTAAATGATATTTTACATCTCCAGTAGAGTCTGATGGAGTGTTGCTAAATTCACCGGCAAACTCATTAAAGATTCTTTTATAGGATTTTTGTAAAACATTTGCCAAAACGTTTAATCTTCCTCTATGTGGCATGCCTATTTTAACTTCTTTGACACCAAGCTGTCCACCTCTTTTTATTATTTGCTCAAGGGCAGGTATTAAAGATTCACCACCATCTATCCCAAATCTTTTTGTTCCAACAAATTTTAAAGCTAAAAATTTTTCAAATCCTTCTGCTTGTATTAATTTATTTAAAATTGCCTTTTTGCCATTCTCTGTAAATTTTAATTGATTTTCTTTTTTTTCCATACGATCTCTAAACCATTTTTTTTCGACTGGATCTGATATATGCATATATTCAACACCAATGGTTGAACAATAAATTTTTTTTAAAAAAGAAATTATTTCATTTATACTCGCATAACCTTTATCTAAATATGAATATAAATAAATTTTTTTATCATAATCCTCTTTTTTAAACCCATGATCAGCAGGATGAAGTTCATGTAAATATTTTCTTTCCATCATTCCTAATGGATCTAGATTGGCAATTAAATGTCCTCTGATTCTATATGCTCTAATTAATGCTATTGCTTTGACTGAATCTTCTTTTGATTTTTCTAAATTTTCATCAGAATTAATTTCTTTTTTCTTATTTAAATTACTTTTATATATTTTGATCTCACGGTTTATTTGATCTAAATTTTGATTTATTTCTTTTTTTTTAGGAGACCAACTTGGTCCTTGAATTTCATTAAACACTTTTTCTTTTTCCTCGTTTAATTCATTAAAAAAAAGCTTCCAACTCTCATGCAGCGACGGATCATTATTTAAAAATTTTAAATACATATTCTCTATAAAAGAATTATTGTATTTGGTTAAAAAAGTTGCTTCAAAATTATTTTTATTGTTTAAAAAAGACATTTTAATATTTATAATATATTAATTGTTAAAAAATTATCAATTAGACAATTTTTTAATTAATGTTTTTCCTATTTCTGCAGGTGAATCTGCTATAGTGATACCTGAAGCTTTCATTTTTTCAATTTTTTCTTCAGCTCCACCTTTGCCACCAGATATAATTGCACCAGCGTGACCCATTCTTTTTCCCTTTGGGGCCGATAAGCCAGCAATAAAACCAACTATAGGTTTTTTTATAGGATGATTTTTAATAAATTCAGCCGCTTCTTCTTCAGCACTTCCACCGATTTCCCCAATAATTAAAATTGATTTTGTTTCCTTGTCCTTAAGAAATAAATCTAAACAATCTATAAAATTTGTTCCATTAATTGGATCACCGCCAATACCTACACAGGTAGACTGTCCCAATCCATTCTCTGAAGTCTGCGCTACTGCTTCATAGGTTAAAGTGCCAGATCTAGAAACGATTCCAACTGATCCTTTTTTATGAATATTTGCAGGCATGATCCCTATTTTACATTCGCCAGGTGTAATTATGCCGGGACAATTAGGTCCTATTAATCTGCTTCTCGAACTTTGTAATATTTTTTTTACTTTAAGCATCTCTAAGATTGGAATTCCTTCTGTAATACAAACAATTAATTCGAGTTCACTGTCAATCGCTTCTATAATTGCCGAAGCTGCAAACTTTGCTGGAACATAAATCATTGTTGCTGTTGCTCCCGTCGATATTTTTGCATCTTTAACTGTATTAAATACTGGCAAACCTAGGTGTTTTTGTCCTCCTTTTTTTGGAGTAACTCCTCCAACTAATTTTGTTCCATACTTAATAGATTGTTCTGAATGGAAAGTGCCATGCGAACCTGTAAAACCTTGACAGATTAATTTTGTATTTTTGTTTATTAATATTGACATTTTTATTTAATTGCCTCTACTATTTTTTTTGCAGCCTCACCAAGGTTATTTGCAGATATAATTTTTAAGTTTGAACTGCTAAGTATTTTTTTTCCCTCTTGAACATTGGTACCTGCTAATCTTATTACTAATGGAATATCTATTTTAATTTCCTTAGCCGCATCAACAACACCTTTTGCTAAAACATCACATCGCATTATTCCTCCAAATATATTTATCAATATTCCTTTAACATTTTTATCTGACAAAATTATTTTAAAAGCTGCAGAGACTTTTTCTTTAGAAGCGCCACCACCAACATCTAAAAAATTTGCTGGTTTAGCTCCATAAAGTTTTATTATATCCATGGTTGCCATGGCTAATCCAGCTCCATTTACCATACATCCAATATTTCCATCTAGTTTAACATACGATAGATCGTACTTACTTGCTTCGATCTCTGTAGGGTTTTCTTCATTTAAATCTCTCAATTCAAGAATTTCAGGGTGTTTAAAAAGAGCATTATCATCAAAATTAATTTTTGCGTCTAAACAAAATAAATTATTATTTTTTGTTAATATAAGCGGATTAATTTCCAAAAGACTAACATCCATATCTAAAAAAATTTTATATATTGATTTTATTAGTGAAATCGCTTGAATTGTTATTTTACTATTTAACGCATTATCTTTTAGATTAAATATTTTAATTATCTTTTTACAATCAGAGTCTGGAATATTTTTATCAAAATTAATTTTTGTTGTAATAATCTTTTCAGGATTTTTTTTAGCAACCTCTTCTATATTCATGCCTCCTTGGTCGCTTGAAATAAAAGCAATCTTTGAAGACGATCTATCAATTAAACATGAAAGATAAAATTCCTTCTCAATTTCTAGAGGTTCTTCTACATATAACTTTTTTATAATTTTACCTTCAGGTCCAGTTTGTGGTGTGACTAAAAATTTTCCAAATAGCTCTTTTGATGCTTTAGCTAGCTCTTCAATACTATTTAAAATTTTTATACCACCTGCTTTACCTCTTCCACCAGCATGAACTTGTGCTTTTAAAACAAATTTATTAGTTTTTAGTGATTTTGCTTTTTCAACTAATTCATCTACTGAAAGTGCATAAACTCCATTGGGTACTTTAATGCCGTATTTTTTTAAAATTTGTTTTGCTTGATACTCGTGTATATTCATTATTATTTAGAGAGATCTTTATCTATTGCCGAAGCTGAATCCCATAATTTTTTAACTGCATCTATTGAATGCATAAATTGACTTTTTTCCTTTTCATCTAAGTTGATTTCTTCAATTTTTTCTACACCATTTTTTCCGATTACAACTGGAACGCCTGCAAAAATATTTTTCACACCATATTCTCCATTAAGATGTACGGCGCAAGGAAGTAATTTTTTTTCATCTTTTAAATATGCTTCTGCCATTTGAACTCCTGATGCAGCTGGAGCATAAAAAGCTGAACCTTTCTCTAGATATTTGACAATTTCAGCGCCTCCATCTCGAGTTCTTTGATTAATTTCTTCTAATCTTTCTAATGATAGTTTTCCCTCTTTAACTAAATCTAATAATGGTTTGCCTGAAACTTTTGTAAATCTTGGCAATGGAACCATTGTATCTCCATGACCACCCATAACCATGGCTTCTATTTCTTTTACAGGAACTTTGAGCTCGAGAGATAAAAATAATTTAAATCTAGAACTATCCAATATTCCAGCCATTCCAACAACTTTATTTACTGGAAGTCCTGAATATTTTTGAAACGCCATAACCATAACATCTAATGGATTAGTAATGCATATTACAAATGCATTAGGTGCATTTTTTTTTATACCTTCTGCTACTTGTTTAATAATTTTTAAGTTAATTCCTAGCAAATCATCTCTGCTCATTCCTGGTTTTCTTGGCATGCCTGCGGTGATAATAATCACGTCAGAATCTTTAATATCTTCATAATTGTCAGTTCCTGATAATTTAACATTAAAACCATCAACTGATGAAGATTGAGCTATATCTAAAGCTTTTCCTTTAGCAAAACCACTTGCAATATCAAACAACAGAACTTCGTCAACTAATTCTTTTAAGCCGATTAAATGTGCTAGAGTTCCGCCAATTTGACCTGCACCAATTAGTGATATTTTCTTTGACATTTCTTTTCTTTCTATTTCATAGTTGGCATAACAAATTCAGGATCTGATCTTATTCCAGACGGCCATCTTGAAGTTATTGTTTTGAGTTTTGTATAAAATCTTACACCTTCTATTCCATGCATATGTTGATCGCCAAATAAAGATCTTTTCCAACCACCAAAACTGTGAAATGCTACTGGTACTGGTATAGGTATGTTTATACCAACCATTCCAACTTTAATACTGCTAGCAAATGTTCTGCCGACATCCCCATCTCTAGTATAAATACTTGTTCCATTTCCAAATTCATGATCATTAATTAGTTTAGTAGCTTCATCAAAATCTTTTGCTCTAACTACAGAAAGTACTGGACCAAAAATTTCTTCTTTATAAATTCTCATATTTTTTTTAACATGATCAAATAAACATCCACCTATATAATAACCATTTTCATA
>MDSV01092933.1_pt1 | contig 13885 bp, 13 predicted proteins | sample 810851 | NCBI WGS metagenome assembly MDSV01 (sample SAMN05326640, study PRJNA326480) | marine metagenome | isolation source: seawater | place: Atlantic Ocean: North East | collected 2012 | reverse complement strand
TTCTCTGTTATCTTCTTTTATTATTTTATCTAAATTATGAAATATTATTTGTGTTTTTATAATACTTTCAATAGGATTAAATAATGTTAATAATTTCCTTGTAAAATTATCTCTGCCTTTTATATTTCTTCTTCTTTTAGTTTTTACCATTTTTGTATTATCTAAATATTTAAATATTTAAATATTTAGATCACATTCATATAAAGCCTGATAATTCAAAATAAAAAATTGATATAAAAGTTTATATAATATTTTATGGTTTAAATTCTTTATAATGAGCAGGAGGACCACAATAGGTAAAATTTTCATCATTAGTAATACTTGATTCACAATCATAAACATTATTTATAGAATTATCATATGTAAAAAAAGTGTTAGATTTAATAGATCTAGAATTATTATCAAATTGAAGAGTTTGTGGAAAAGCATGAGTTTTGGGTCCAATTAAAGAATTAAATTGTTTTTGATAAAATGAATTAATAGTATTAAGATAACTATTAATAACTGCAGTAGATACAGTATCTGATTTTTGAATAACGGGTAAGTTTTTAAGTTCCATATCAAAATCTATATTAGAAGGATAAGGTTGTAAAATATTATCTTGCATAGTTGTATAAGAAGCATTTGAATCTACATCAAAATAATTTTCAGTATTAAATTTCTTAATATCTTCTTCGGAAAAATTCATCTCATCTACAGTTTTAACTTTTTCTTTATTTCCAAAACAATTGAAAAATTCATTTTCTTGTAAAATATAACTTTCGCCTAATGGTGCCGCAGTATTATCAACTAATTTATATTGATAGGTTTCATTTGTAATAGTAGATAAGAAATAATTATCTGCTAAATTATTTTGAAGTTCTTGTTTTTTATTTAAACCTTCTTCTGTAGTTAAATCAAGACTTCTAAGTTGATCATTAATTAATGTAATATCTTGATTACGTTTAGTTTCTCCTCCAGTATTAAGTAATTTAACTTCTAATATTTTTTGATAATCAATAATTTCTTGTACAGTTAAGTTAGGATCTTTAAGAACATTTCCAGAAAATTGAATTTCTTTATTAAAATAAAGACCAGATAAATCAATTTGATTACATAAACTTCTAAATTTATCAAAATCAGTACCAACTCTATTTCGAATATTAATAAGATTATTACTAGTATTAATTCTTGAACACATATGTTTAATATGTGAAAATTGTGGTATTTTATTAATAGATATAGTATTAGTATTATAAAATGTATCATCTGGACAACATTGAACATTATTTTTAAGACCAGATTGTATATCTTCATTTGATAAATTTTGTCTATCAGATTGTGACATAATATTATCTGAATAGTTACAGTTAGGTTCCCATGGACAAAATACATAACTAGTATCAATGATATCAAAATCAATATCTTGAATATTTTCACCAAAATTAGCATAACTTAAATCTTTTATTTGTATACAATTACCGGAACTAGGTTTAATTTCACATTTAGAACAATCAATATTATTTAATCCTTCTGTAATTGGTTGTGATGAAAAATATAAAATCCATAAACATAATAATATTATAAATCCTATTATTATTAATTTAACAGTATCATCAAATTTCATAATATTATATTATAATTATAAAATAATATTATTTATTTTTCATTAACTAAATTACTATTAAACTGATTATTAACTAATATAAATTTACAATTAGTTGCTAATGAAGCTATATTTAACGAATTTGTATATGTACAAGTGCTTCTTAAACCACCTAAATAATTTTGAACAGTATTATCTAATTTACCTTTATATTTTATTTTAATTTCTCTACCTTCAGATGAACGATAGTTAGTATTATTGTTAGCAGCATAATTATTTTTCATAGCATATGAAGAACTCATACCATAAAAAAATTTATATTTAATTCCATATTCTTCAATTAAATCGCCAGGATTTTCATCATGTCCTGATAATTCACCACCAATCATTACAAAATCAGCACCAGCACCTAAAGATTTAGCAACATCGCCTGGACAAGTAATTCCTCCATCACTAATAATATATGTATTATTATATTTTGCTTTTGCTTTACTTGATTCTAATACACATGAAAATTGAGGCATACCAATACCAGTTTGAATTCTAGTAGTACATGCACTACCACCACCAATCCCAACTTTAATAATATCAATACCACATTTAATTAAATCATTAACACCATCAAAAGTACATACATTTCCGGCAACAATAATTTTATCAGTATATTTTTCTCTAACTTTTTTACAAAAATTTTTAAAATTTTCAATATAACCATTTGCAATATCAATTATAATCCATTTACATGAAAAATTATCCATAATATTTACTAAATTATTGAAATCATTATCACTAATTCCTGTTGAAATAGCAAAATATTCAGGATTTAATAAATCATTTGGATTATTATTATTGTATTCTATTAAATCTTCTAATTTAATAAATTTATGCAATGCTGTAAGAATTTTATATTTTGATAATACTTTATAGACATTTAATGTTCCTATAGTAGTCATATTTGCTGCTATAATTGGAATACCAGTCCATGTTAAATTATTATTAAATTTAAAAGTTCTAGTTAAATTAACATCATTTCTACTATTTATTGAAGAACATTTTGGTAAAATTAGTATATCTTTAAAATCATAATATTTAACAGTTGATTCAAATTTATTTTTTGTATATATGCAATTCATAATATTATAATTTAGAATAAAATTTTTAAATTATTTTATTTTATTATAAATACATATATTAATATAATGGGAACAGATTCAAATAGTAGAATTTTATACAAAGAAGATATTGATAAATATCATGATTCGACCGGATGTATACCTGAATATGCTAAAAAATATATAGATTCTAATACAGGTATTTTAGATATAACAAAAATGAAAAATGAAGAAAAAAGTTTATATGATGAACTTTTTTCTACAATGAAAAAATGCGAAAATATGAGTGATGGGGAAGAAGGTTGTTGTTATTATAAAGCCATTAATAGATGTAAAAATAACCATGAAACTGGTATAAAAGGAAAGCAAGGTTCAGAAATAGAAGGACCTATATGTCATACTGATGATATTCAAAATACATATAATACATTATTAGATGATCCTAATAAAACGGTAAAATTTTTAAAATTAATAGCATTATCTTTATTTGCTTTAATAATAACAGCACTATTAGGAACTTGTTATGAATTTTGGTTACGTTATGGTCATGCTATAGATTGTATTTATTATACTAGTAAATGTAAAAATATAGGAGAAACAAATAAAATAAGTTTAGTGGATTATATGTTTCCTAGTAGTTTATGTTTTTATCCATATCAATCTTGTGGTAAAACAGATCAAAATTTAATAGGTGGTTCTAAAAAACTAAGAGGTGGTTCTAAAACTGAAGGAATTATAAGTTCATTTATAGAGTATGAAACATCAGGTGCTAAATGTATTAATTTAGACTATGATACTGACTTTGATAAGTCAGACAGACCGATACCATATAATTTTGCTGATTATGCTATTAAAAATATAGATAGTAACGTAATAAAAATATTAGCAAAAACTATAAGTTTTTATTATTTATTTACAGTATTATTTATAAGAAAAATATTAAATTATATTATGAAAAATTTGTCAATTAATTATCAAAAAATAGTTAAATTTAATCCAGTTTTAAGTAACCTAACTTTTTTATTATTAACAGGTATAATATTTCCATTAATTGCTGCTTTATCAGGAATAAACTTATTTACAATGGGACCTATGTTCTTACTTAGTGGAATATTAATATTAACATTAATGCTATCCAATATAGGTTTTTTTGTTTCCTTAATATCTATATTTAATCCTGCTAAATTTTATAAACATTCATTACAGAAATGTAATATTCCAGATGATTATTATGAAATAGATTATAGAGATTTATTCTTTAGTATTAGAGGTGTATCAGCCGCGGAAAGTGTAAAAAATGTGTGTTTAAATATACTATTATTTTTTCCTATAATAATTTTAATATTATGGTCTATATCATTTGGTGCATGTATGAGTGTATTTAGCGGTTTAATTTTATCCATAAGTTTATTTGCCAAATTTTTCTATATACCAATAAGTAATCCATTGGAATCATTAAGTATATTAAAAAGTCATGGTGATTTATTAACAATATTATTTTGCATAGGTGTAATAGGGGCAGCAGGTGCATCATTAGATTCAACTTCTACTGGTATAATGTCTTTAATTTTAGTAATATTAATAGGATATAAATTAATTAGCGGATTAAAAAATAATATATAAATAATTATATTAATAAAAATTATATAAATATAATTATTGTGTAAAATATATTATGGGAAATAAAAAAAATAAAAATAAAGATAAAAATAAAGATTGTTGTGATTTACCATTTGTAAGTATATGTACACCTACATTTAACAGAAGACCATTTTGGCCTATATGTATTAAAAATTTTTTAAATCAAGATTATCCACATAGTAAAATGGAATGGATTATAATTGATGATGGAACAGATCCAATTGAAGATTTAGTTAAAGATATTCCACAGGTTAAATATTTTAAATATGATACTAAAATGAAATTAGGAAAAAAAAGAAATATAATGCATGATAAATCATGTGGTGATATAATTATATATATGGACGATGATGATTATTATCCTAAAGAAAGAGTATCACATGCGGTAAATATGTTACAAACACATCCAAATGCATTATGTGCTGGTGCAAGTGAAATTTATATATGGTTTAAACATTTAGAAAAAATGTGGCAATTTGGTCCATATAATGCAAATCATGCTACGGCAGGAACATTTGCATTTAAAAGAGAACTATTAAATGATCATCGTTATGAAGATAATGCTGCATTAGCAGAAGAAAAAGCATTTTTAAAAAACTATACCGTTCCATTTGTACAATTAGAACCAAAAAAAACTATTTTAGTATTTTCACATATACATAATACATTTGATAAAAAAAAATTATTAGAAAATGGTCAAAATCAATTTCAAAAAGAATGTAGTAGAACAGTAGATGAATTTGTAAATGAACCAGAAATTAAAGAATTTTATATGAATACAATTGATACATTATTAAAAAATTATGAACCTGGACATCCTAATAATAAACCAGATGTTTTAAAACAAATAAAAGAAATAGAAGAAGAACGAAGAAAAACTGCTATGGAACATCAACAAAGACAAAATGAACATGGAGAAGGTAAAATTATTTTAAATCAAAATGGACAAAACATAGAATTAAATAATCAACAAATTGTTCAAATTATGCAAAAACAACAAGAGCAATTACAAGAATTTTCAAAACTTTTAAGAAGTAAAGATAAAAAAATAAAAGAATTAGAAGATGAAATAATTCAATTAAATAAAGAAAAAGAAATTATTGATATAACTGATAAAACTGATAAAACTGATAAAACTGATATAACTAATATAACTAATATTAATATAAAATTAGATAAACTTATAGAATTAGTAGAAAAAAAAATATAGAAATTAAATAATATACAAATTATATTATATTAGCTTAATATAATATGATTCTAACATCTAATTGTGCACCTACATTAATTTTTATTGGATTTTCATTAGTGCAAATATTAATTGATATATATAAAGGTATTTTTAATCAAGCATTTATAAAATTTATAGTTATGATTATTTTTTCAATAATATTAAATATTTTATGTGATTTAGGATATAGAGTAATAGCGTGGTTTATTGTATTTATACCTATTATAATGATGACAATAATTTCTACTTTATTGCTTAAAGTATTTGGAACTAATCCAGATGAAGAAAAATTAAGATCACAAATTAAAAACAAAAATGAAGAAATTGATAAAAATAGTAATTTAGAAAATTCAGATAATTATTTAGCAGGAGCAAATTTATTAAATCAACAAAAATCTCCTAATTTTAATACTAAATTAAATTTAGATAAAAGAATAGATAGAAATACACATAGAAGACAATTTTATGATAAAGTTGAAAATGTATATAATTTAGGTAGTCCACCAAATCATTTATATGATTTATCAAATAATCCAATAAAATATAATATAGTTGATAAACTTATTAATTTTTTCGGAGAGAATATGTTAACATATAACATTTCATCCTTTTTAAATATACATTATCCATTTAAGAATTCTAATTTATCATATTATTCTGATGAAAAAAAAAGAAATAAATTATATTCTAATTATGATATTAAATTTGATAAAATACCTAATACTGTTTTTCAATCTTATGAAAAAAAATATAATGAAAAATATTTATTAGATGGACAATTACTATTTAAGCAATATAAATATAAAACAACAAAAGAAAATCATCCTGATTTAAATGATACAATTATAAATGTATTAATTAATAATGAATGGGATGATTTAACAATTGATCAACAAGTAAAATGGAATAATTCTGCTAAAAATAATTATGCTAACAATAATTCAAATTAGAAACGATAAAACTATAAAAGTATTTAAATAAACTATATAAAATTTATTATTTATATTATAATAATGCATAATTTAAATAATAAATGGACTCTATGGTTGCATTTACCTCATGATACAGATTGGACTATTAATAGTTATAAAAAAGTATCAACATTTGAAACTCTTGAAGATTGTATTATATTGATTGAAAACATAAATAAACAAATTGTAGAAAAATGTATGTTGTTCATTATGAAAAATAATATTAAACCAATATGGGAAGATAGTGAAAATACTAAAGGCGGCTGTTTATCATATAAAATAAATACTGATTATGTTTATGAGGTTTGGAAAAAATTAAATTATTATTTAATTGGTGGTTCACTTATAAATGATAATGATAATGATAATGATAATGATATTATGAATAATATTAATGGAATTTCAATTAGTCCAAAAAAAAATTTTTGCATTATTAAATTTTGGATTAAAAATACTGAAAATTTAAAAAAAAATAATATATATAATGAAATAAATTTAGAACCTAAAACAGTTGAAAATGAAAAAAAAGATCCATTTAAAATAGATATATTATGCAATATTGAAAAACAAAACTGTATTTTTAAACAACATGAAATACTATATTAATTAATATAATATATATATATATTAATATATATGATAAATATAGATAGTTTATCAGGATTTTCACAAACAGTAAGTAAATTATCAATATTTATATTTATTGTTGCTGCAAATTTTGTAGGTGATATTTTTTCTTGTGGACTAAGACATTTTATGGAAGAAAATATGATATTAAAACATATTATTGGTCTTTTAATTATGATATTTTTTGTAGGTTTAATGCAAGAAAAATTATCAATACAAAAGAAATTCACTCAAAGTATATTATTATATTTATGGTTTATTTTTATTATGAAATCACCAGTAATTATAACAATAGCATCGATTATAATTATTATTATTATTTATATAATTGATTTATACATAACAGATTTAAAATTAAAATTAGAAGAAAATAAAGAAATAAATGAAGAAAATAGTAAATTAATAACACAATATAGCAATATTAATAATTTTTTATTTATTATAAGTTTAATATTAAGTATTACTGGTACTTTTATTTATATTTATATTCTCAAAAGAAATTTTGGTAAAAAATTTAATGTGGCTCGTTTTTTACTTGGAACTCGTGATCAAGAATGTTTTAAAAAAGATATACGTGTTAAATTTCATAATAATCCATTATTTTGGGATATTGAACGAGCACGAAAACAGACATAAAAAAATATTAAAAGAAAATTAATTTTATTATATATATAATATTAATTGGAAGAATTAATAATAAATAGTATTTAACATTTCCAATCTTTTAAGTGCCAAATATCTTCTTAAATCATTATGATTATAAAATCCAGCCAATAAAGGAGCATTATAAATTGACCCCTCTATTTTAATTTTTTCATCAAAGCATGGCAAACCTACTATATTTATAAATAAATCTATAGTAGTTGTATCATTCATTGCAACTGCATATAGAAACGGGGAATATCCATCATTATCTATTACATTAATATCACATTTATTTAGTAATAAATGTGATATTGTTGGATAATCTTTATTATGAACACTATCGCATATTGATAAAAGAAGATAATTAGTATTTGATTTATTCAAAAATGATTGAAATAATGATATTATATCATCATTACAAAACTTTAATGCATATGTATATGGTGTATATCCAATATTATTTTTTATATTTATGTTAATATTATTAGAATTCAACAAGTTTTTAATAATATTAAAATCTTTATTTATAACAGCATACATTAAAGCCGTATTACCAATATTATTTTCAATATTTAAATCTATATTTGCACAATGTAATAATTTTTCTACAACATTTGAATATTTATTTTTAACAGAATATAATAAAGCATTATCACCTACATTATTTTGAATATTTATATCTATATTAGAATTATATAACAATGTATTTATAACTATAAAATTTTCATTTTTTATAGCACACATTAAAGCGGTATTATCTAAATTATTTTTAATGTTAATAAAATCCATTGTTATTTTTATATTAAGATAGTTAAATTTATTTAATCAATTTTTTTACATGTAATTGTATAAATTAATTAGACGAACTAGGAGGTAATGGTGCTAAACATAAACGAATCTCTCCAAGGGATGCAACATTATATTTAACAATTAAGGGGCGATTATTTTCTAAAAAAATTTCAATTTGATTACATAAATTAGTACATTTAATAAAATAAACTAAATTTTTAAGAGAAAATTCTCCTTGAATAATTGAATCATTTTTTAATTTTTGAATAAATTGCATGGAACCTTGAGTTTCTGTTCTTCTAATTTCTGCTTTTGCATATTGTCCAACACATTTAAAAATTAATTCATCTCCAACTGATTTAATTTCTAATTTTTCTGAAATATTAGCTAAATCTCGTACAATTTTTTGAAAATCAGATGCTGGCATATTAATGATTGATGAAAATTTAACATTTGGTATATCAAGTTCATCTGTATCGGGTTCAATTAATCGTAATTTTTGAATTTTAGATTGTTTAATATCTCCATTTTCAAATTTAAGACCTAATTCAGTTACTACACCATCAATATAATCATCATTTTCAATATAAATAGTTAATGTATCGTCATTATCAATAGATGTTATAAGTTTAAATAAATGAAACATATTAACCCCTATAATAATTTTATCATGTTTGCATTCATAAAATTCAAAATTGGTAGCTTTTAATGCTAAATGAACTAATATAGTATGTGTTTTATCCATATTAATGATTCTTATACCATCTTTAGTAAATATAATATTAGTATCTAATAAAATATCTTTTAGTGCTGTCATTAAAATTCTAAAAGGAGCAATTTGAACAGTTTTAATAGTTAATACATTATTTATATTAGTTTCAATATTATCTACGGTATTTAATTTATTTTCTATTGACATTTATAATAAAATATTTATTAATAAGCTTTAAATAGTTATATAAATTTAATAATATAAGTTAATTATAAATAATTAATTAAAATGATTATGTAATATAAAAATTATATCTAAAAATTTAGTAATATATTTATTATTAAATAATTTATTGAGTGATATAATTAAACAACCAATAAATTATTATTCAATTAAATCTATAAAAAAAATATATTTAGACGAGAATATATACTATGATTTATATTATGATTATTGTGCATCATATATGAGTTGCACAAATGTAAATGAATGTTTAATAGATTTAAATAAATTAAAAATTTATAAAAAATATTCAAGTTTAACTGCCGAACATATATTTCCGCAATCTTTTATAAAAGAATACAAAAATGCAAAATTGGATATGCATAATATTTATTTAACAAATAATATATTAAATTCACATAGAAGTAATTTTAAATATATAGATGAAAAATTATATAAAAAATTTTATAACAAAGAAAAATTATATAAATTATGTAATAATAATTTTAAGAATAGTAATTGTGGATTTTACATACCTTGCATTAATATTAGAGGTCCTATAGCGCGTACAATAGCTTATATGAAATATACTTATCCAAACTTAAATATAGAAAATGTAATAACATATGATTTAATTGTAAAATGGAATTTATTATATCCTCCAACGCAATTAGAAATTGAAAGAAATGAAATTATTTATTCAATTCAAGGAAATCATAATTTATTCATTTCAAAATATAATAATACAAAATATTTAATAAATTTTATTATGTATAATAAAATTATATAAAGATTTAAAATATAAATATTTTAATGCAGAATCAAAACACCATACCAGAATCTATTGATGTTCCTACACAATATTGTGTATTAATGTATAATCTTATTAATTTAGTTGCTAAACGTGGTGCTGTAAATAGTGATGAATTTTTACTCGTGGGCGAGCTTCATAATTATTTAAAAAAAAAAATAGAGATGATTCAATCACGACCACAACCACAACCACAACCACAACCACAACCACAACCACAACCACAACCACAACCATAAGAATAGGAATATCAAATAATAATTAATGAGGTATATTATACTGTAATATCTAAAATAATAGGACAATGATCAGAACCCATTATATCTGTACAAATATTAGTATTAATATTATCTTTATTAAATAATTCATTAGATACTAAGAAATAATCTATTCCCCAACCATTATATTTATTTCGTTTACACTTCATAAAATTAGACCAATATGTTGATTTTTGTTTATTAGGATTTAAAGTTCTAAATACATCTGTTAAATTTAAAGTTTCAATCATATATGCAAAGTCTAATCTTTCGAAATCAAAAAATCCGGCAATTTTATTTTTTTTTGATTTCGGATTATTTATATCTAAATCTAAATGTGCAACATTCATATCCCCGCATATTATTACATTTTTATGTTTTTGTAATTCTAAAATATATTTAATAAAATCATTATTCCATTTACTTCTAAAATTAAATCTATCTGAATCTAATTTTTGAGAATTAGGAACATATACATTTACCAAAATAAATTCATCAAATTCAACCGAAGTAATTCTGCCCTCAACATCAAATTCAGGGTTATCAATAATTCTGATTGGTTCATTTTTACACCATATACAAGTACCACTTAAACCTTTTCTTTGACTAATTCCATCTGTTGAATTCCAATAACGATATGGATATTTATTAATAATATCTTCTGGTAATTTAACTTCTTTTTCCATACATTTTGTTTCTTGTAAACATACTATATCAATGTCTATTAATTCTTCATTTTTATCAAATATATTAAATAAAGCATTTGATAAACTATTATTCATATTATCATCTAATTTTACTCTAGCACGTAAACCGGCTACATTCCAACTTAAAATTGAAAAACGCATATTGAATATTATTATTATTTAAATTTTATATTATAATCAATTTTTTATTAATATCTATATTAAATAATAGATATTAATATCTCCCTACTCCGGATCGAACGGAGGACATTGTGATTGCTGCTGATAACAATTACAGTCACACGCTCTACCAACTGAGCTATAGAGAGATTTAAATAATTAAACTAATCTACATACAGAATATCCCTGTATACTAAATTAATATAATAATCTTTATATTATTTTTTATATATATATATTAACTCTTTATCTTTTTTTTTGTGTTTTTTTTTTCGATGATTTTTTATCTTTTTTAACGTATCCAAATTTACCTTTTTTTGTAAAAAATCCAAATTTTTGTAAACGTTTCTCTTTTTTTGCTGTATTAAATTTTTTTTTTGATACAATTCGGCCATGTTTATTATAATGTAAATCTGCTTTTGTTAAACCACCTTCTGTTTTATATGCTGTTCCATACCATACTTGGCGTCTAGCACCTGTTAAAAATTGGTATTTTTTTCCTTTAATATGATATAGTCCATCTTCTGATTTCATATGTTTTTTCATTCTTTATAAAATAATGAGAGAAAATAATTTATTTTTTAATTTAGTTTATTATTATTAATTATCTAAACTTAAAATTATTTAAAATAAATTTATATACAAATATTAAATGACAGATTATAATAAGATTGTTACTACTGTTAATTCCATTACACCCGATTATCAATTTATACCCGATTTAAATAATACTATTGTTATTGATACATCTGAAAATAGAATAGGAATTAATACAATTACACCTGATGAAAGTATACATGTTAGTGGAGGAACCATTAAAACAAAAGATTCAATAGTATTAGGAGATTTAAGTGTTAATAGATTTTCAAGCGATTTAATTCCACGCGATGATTTATCATATAATTTTGGAACTATTGATAAACGCATTAATGATTGCTATATTGGTAGTGATATATATTTAGATAAAACACGCATTATTAAAATGGGTGATTACGCATATTACGGATATACTGATATTTCAACTCTTATTATAGATAATTCCGGCAAACATTTAGATATATCAGATATTCGACATGTTAATATTCAAGGTGATGTTTCTATTAATAGCAATCTTGATATTTCATCCCAATTAATTTGTCAAAGTGATGTATCATTTATGGATAAATTTTATACTCATAATGATGCCTCATTTAATAATCGTGTTGATGTTCAAAATCAATTAACTGCTTTAAGCGATGTATCTTTTATGGGAAAATTATTAGTAATTAATGATTCATCATTTAATAAGGATATGGATATTAGTGGAATTCTAAATCTTACTCATACACTATCTAACATGTCAATTACTGGCACTAAAATTTATACATTATTTGAACCTAATGATCAAGGTGATGATGTTACACGTTTAATTATTGACCCTGCTAAATATAATGATCAAGTTTATACATCTGATCAAGGTGAAGTTGTTATTAAAGGTAACTTAAAAGTCATTGGTAATCATACTACTATGACTTCTACAAATGTTGAAATTTCAGATAATATTATGATAATGAATGCTAATTGGAATGATGTTCCTTATGGCGGTATTGGTGTTAATATTAATCGTTTTGATGCTCATAATAACCAAATAACTAAACAATTTCTTTATAATCAAAATAAAACAACAATCACAGATGATTCACTTGACAAATATAGAAAAAATACACAAACTTCATATATTCGAGAACGTGCACTAAATAATGAATATTGGGATACGCGCGGAATTTCTATTAATTTTGGCAATCCATTATTAAATAATGAAACCGGTACTGGCGGAATTATAGATTCAGATTTTATATATGTAGATAATATTAAACTGGATGCAAATAAAATATCCACGACTCATGGCAATTTAGAAATTGATGCTATTGGTAGTAATAAGATTGATATCAAAAATAATACACATATAACAGGTAATAAAACTCTTACTGTAACTGGAGCAACTTATTTAGATAACATTCTTGATGTTGATGGAGTAACTACTTTACGTAGCACTCTTAATGTTAACGGAGGAACTTATTTAAATAATATTCTTGATGTTGACGGAGTAACTACTTTACGTAGCACTCTTAATGTTAATGGAGTATCTAATTTAAATAATACTCTTAATGTTAACGGAGGAGCTTATTTAAATAACATTCTTGATGTTGACGGAGTAACTACTTTACGTAACACTCTTAATGTTAATGGAGGAACTTATTTAAATAACATTCTTGATGTTGACGGAGCAACCACTTTAAATAGTACTCTTGGTGTTACTGGAGCAACTACTTTAGGTAACACTCTAAATGTTAACGGAGCAACTACTTTAAATAGTACTCTTGGTGTTACTGGAGCAACTACTTTAGGTAACACTCTAAATGTTAACGGAGCAACT
>MDSV01084107.1_pt1 | contig 13885 bp, 17 predicted proteins | sample 810851 | NCBI WGS metagenome assembly MDSV01 (sample SAMN05326640, study PRJNA326480) | marine metagenome | isolation source: seawater | place: Atlantic Ocean: North East | collected 2012 | reverse complement strand
TAGAAAAATGAAAAAGTCTTGGTACGATGGAACAACAGGTTTGCCACCATTAGATTATGCAATTAAGAATGCATTAAACCATGGTTGGTCTCATCATATTGAAAGACTCATGATTTTATCTAACATTATGAACCTTTGTGAGATTAAACCAATTATAGTTTACAAATGGTTTATGGAAATGTTTGTAGACTCTTCTGACTGGGTAATGGTACCAAATGTTTATGGCATGGGATTATTCAGTGATGGCGGAATATTTGCAACCAAGCCTTATATCTGTGGATCTGCTTATTTTATGAAAATGATGGATTTTAAAAAAGGTGAATGGTGTAATATTATGGATGGTCTTTATTGGAGGTTTATCAACAAAAATAGAAAATTCTTTATAAAAAATCCAAGACTTTCAATGATGGTTCATATTTTCGATAAAATGAAGACCGAAAGAAAAAAACTAATTCTATTTGAAGCGGAAAAGTTTATTAATAAGAACACATTAAAATAAGTCATTACATTGTGTCGCACTTATAGTTATTTATGGGATTTTAAGAATAGTATGCGACACTTATGATCTAATTATTTTCAAACATATTTGACTATAATTTTTTTTTCTTTAAACAGCCCTGATGAAAAAAATAACTAAATATGCTTTTTCAGTACTGTTTATATCTTCTACTTTTGTAGGATTTTCAAACGCAGATACATCAATGGGTGCAGGTACAGTATATGAATCTTGTGAAAACAATGAAAAAAAATTGAATATATATAGAGAAGATATTGCTTACAAACAGCTCTTCAAGTTCAATAAAAAAGGAAACAAAATTCCTTGTAGATTTGGTCTTGTAGACAATGAATCTCCAGTAAAAGTTTTCATTAAAAATATATTTTAAGCTTTCAACTTAAATATAAATTAAATATTTTATCTAAAATATTTATTATCGCATTTAAATGAAAAAAAATCTTCCTGAAAAGATTTGTCCAGTTTGCAAGAGACCTTTTTCTTGGAGAAGGAAATGGAAACTTAACTGGGATAAAGTAAAATATTGTTCGAGAAAATGTGCTTCTAAATGAGTCTACTATTCACAGATTTTAACCATTGAGGTATGTAAGTTTATAATTCCCTCTTATTTTTTAATTTTTTTTTTAGCCCTAGCTTATCACTGTGTCTTAATCTTAATATTACAATAGCTGCAGCAATTAAAACTATTGCTATAGCTTCATAGACTAGTCCAGCAGGATCCATTTCTTTCCCTTGTAAAATTATAAATCTAGCTAAAGCAGTTATTGCTATAAGCAATGGTAATGTAATACTTATTGATTGTTGATCCCAAAAAACTCTAACCATGGCTAAGACTTCTAAATAAAGAAACATTAATAATAAATCTGCTAAGGTAACTGTTTGATTTAAAAACATTGTTTTTATTTCAATTCCAACAGCGACAACTGTGCTAATTAAAATAATTGTTAATAATATCAACTGTAAATTTTTTGTAATATTTGCCATTAAGTTACTTTACTAAAAGTTAAAAATTTTTCAAATAATTATTTAAATAGATTTAAAAAGATTTTTTCGATTTCAATTAAAGAATTTTTATTTTCATAAAGATTTTTATTTGCACAATTCTCATAATATTTTTTTTCTTCAAGTAGTCTTTTTGGAGCAATATTTGCTATTTCAATTGCTGTATTAATATATTCATCTACTGAATTTACAATTGGGGGGTTTTCAATCTTCATTTGATTGTATGCACCAAGAGCAATTCTGCTTTTTAGGTATTTAGTAGGCAAAGTAACTGTTTTAGTTCCATAAAACATAGATTCATGAAAACTGTTCCCAGAACCAAAATATAAGGGGTCTAATAGAACAGATGCCTGACCACAATGGTTAATATATTCATCATAATTAAGTTTTTTAATAAATTTAACTCGATCTATTTTATAAGGTATTTTTTTCTTTAACCTATCATAAAATTTTTTAAACAAAATTTCATCATCATCCTTAATAAAATATATATTTGCTTTTTTATCATTTATTAAAATTTTCTTTATTATATCATCAAAATCTGGGTGAAGTTTAATCATCGTTTGTGGGCATGAATAAATATTATTTTTAGAAATGTTTGATTGATCTATTTTTTTAATTTTAGGCTTATAATAATACATTGGTAAATAATCTGATAATAAAAGTTTTTCTGAGTAATGATTTTGAGAATTTTTTATTTCTAAAAGTTTTGAAGATAGAAAATAATCAATATTAGGATTGCCAGTGCTTTCTGGATGTCCCCACGATGTCATTTGTTTTTTTGCTAGTTTAATAAAAGTTAGATAATAAAGCTCAGTTGACATCCCAATGTCTGGATAAATAATTAAATCTAAATTTGCTTTTAAGATTATATTTACTTTATCATTAAATGTTTTTGGTAATATAAAATTCTTAATTTTTAATTCATTTTCATTATCTATAAAATCACTTGAAATGTTTTTATTTTCCAAATGAAATATATTTATATTAAAATATTTATTATTAAGATTAAAAATAATACCTTTAAAAAGCTTACCTATTGTGTGATTATTAAAAAATTTTGATATAAATCCAATGTTAATTTTTTCTTTTTTTTCTTTTATAAAATTATAATTTTGATTCAGTTTAGGGTAAATATTTTTGAATAATTTAACAAAATTTTTATTTAATTCTAAGTTATCATACTGATCATAAGAAAAATTAAATATTGGAGGATCTAATAATTGTTTGTCGATGTCCAATTCTATATTTTTATTATAATTTTCAGATTTTAAATTATTTAACGTTCTATCTCTATAGTAATCAATTTCATTTTGATCTTTAGCAATTGTAGGCATTAAAATTTTCTCTAAAATTTGGTATTTTGAATCAATTATTGTTTTTTCTTCAAAAATATATTTTTTTATCTCATCTACCTTATCTTGTTTTTTCAATGCGAGAATCAAAAATTCAATAATATTTTTATCTTTTTTTCCCAATTCAATAATTTTTTTTAACGTATTTTCAGCTTTAAAAAATTTTTTATTATAAAAACTAACTAATGCTAAGTTGTTTAATATAGATAAATTATTTGGATGTATAATGATTAGTTTTTCAAAATCTTCTTCGGCTTCTTTAAAATTTTTTTTTTTAAAATTATTTAATCCTTTTTGAAAAAGTTGTTCAGATAAACTTTCCATTAAATTTTTTATAATTTTTTTTTATGATAATTTATAAATTTTTCTATGTTTGACTTTTTAAATGTTTTGTTCTCTTCAAAAGAAACTTTTTTCATTGAATAGGCTTTACTATTTGTTTTTCTTGAGATTATAGTGATATTTCCTTTATATAGCTTTAGTTTAATAGAACCATTTACCTTGTGTCTTTTAAAATCTACAATTTTTTGAAGCTTAAACCTTTCTTTAGAATACCAGTAACCATTATAAATAAGTTCAGCGTATCTTGGCATGATTTGTTCTTTTTTATGCATAGTTTTTTTATCTAAATTAACAGATTCTATTGCTCTATGAGCATGAATTAATAATGTTCCAGCTGGTGTCTCATATACTCCTCTAGATTTTATTCCAATAAATCTATTTTCTACTAGATCAGCTCTTCCAATTCCATTTTTACCTGCAAGCTTGTTAAGTACTTCTAATAATTTTGATGGCGGTCTTTTTTTTCCATTAATTCCAACAGGGTTGCCATTTTTAAAATTAATAGTAACAAAGCAAGGCTTGTTTGGAGCTTTTTCTGGAGAAATAGTTCGTTGGAATATAAATTCTGGAGCGGAATTTTTTGGGTTCTCTAAAACTTTCCCTTCAGTTGATGTGTGAAATAGATTGTCATCAACTGAAAAAGGTGGAGCTCCTTTTTTATCTTTCGGTATGGCTATTCGATGTTTTTTTGCATAATTAATAAGATCAGTTCTTGATTTTAATTTCCATATTCTCCAAGGTGCAATTATTTTCATTTTTGGATCAAAATAATGATATCCCAATTCAAATCTAACTTGATCATTTCCTTTTCCAGTTGCACCATGTGAAACTGCAAATGCTTTAAATTTTTTAGCAACTCTAATTTGATCTTTTGCAATTAATGGTCTTGCTATTGATGTTCCTAATAAATAAATACCTTCATATATTGCATGACCTCTAATCATTGGATAAACATAATCTTGAACAAATATATCTTTTAGGTCTTTTATAATTATATTTTTAACACCAAGCTTTTTTGCATTGGTAATAATTTTTTTTTTATTAATTTCTTGCCCAATATCTGCAGTATAACAAATTATTTCAGCATTATAATTTTCTTGAAGCCATTTTAAAATTATGGAAGTATCAAGGCCTCCAGAATAAGCTAGAACAATTTTTTTTTTTGATTTCATTAGATTTAGCTACAACTTTTTTTTGCTGCACCATATGCTTTTGTAAATCCTAAAAGTGAGTAATGATCTATAGTTTGTGAACCCTTTTGATTATATCCTGTGACCATTATTCTAGAACCTTTTTTCATTGTTCTGATTAATTTTTTTTCTATTTTATTACTAGATATCCATGCAAAACCTTCCTGAGCAATATCAAAATTATATTTATTTTTTCCAGATTTTGCTGTTATTGAATTTTTATCGTTAAAAATATATCCACCAGTTACACTTATTTCATCAGAAATTTTCTCATTAGGTCGAAAAGATACAAACATTCTTGCTTCTCTTGTGCTTGATTTTGGTGATTGTAAAAGAGGTACTGATTGAGCAAAACAAACTAAACTTTCATTTTTTTTAATTATCATCGTTTCCCAATCTTTAAATTTACCTATCTTTTTTATTTCCTCAGCATTAGAGATATTCGCAAAAAGTAAAATTGCTAATGTGAATATGAAATTTCTAATTAAGGACATGGATTAGGGTATATAGTTTGTACTTCATTAATTTCTTTAATTATTTCGTCAGTTAAATTTACATTTACACTTTCTATATTTGTTTTCAACTGCTCCATTGTAGTTGCACCAATAATTACAGAGTTAACAAATGGTTGAATTTCTAAAAATTTTAAAGACATTTTAGCAAAATTAAGACCATATTTGTTAGCAATTTGATAATAAGCATCTACAGCCTTTTCCGTATTAGGTTTTGCGTATCTTGTCCAGAAATCAGGATCCCTCTCAATTCTAGAATTTTTAGGCATTTTATTATTTCGATATTTTCCAGACAAGTATCCGCTAGCTAATGGCGAATAAGCTAAAAGACCTATTTTATCTCTGATTGATATTTCAGCTAGACCAACCTCATAAGTTCTATTTAGTAAACTATATGGATTTTGAATAGACATCATTCTTGGTAAATCTTTTGTTTTAGATAATTCTAAATATTTTGAAACGCCCCATGGGGTCTCATTCGATAATCCTATCTCTCTTATTTTTCCAGTATCAATAAATTTTTTAAGGTTTCCGAGCACATCTTCAAATTTATTCCAGTTTTCATTTTCTTTATGTTGGTAACCTAATCTTCCAAATGTATTTGTATTTCTTTCTGGCCAGTGAAGCTGATAAAGATCAATAAAATCAGTTTGTAATCTCTTTAAACTATCATTGACCGCTTTATTCATTTTGTCAAAACTATAATTATTTCCACCACCTCTTAAATATGCCCTCATAGGACCTGCCACTTTTGTTGCTAAAACAACCTTTTCTCTTTTTTTTGTTTTTTTAAACCAATTACCAATAATAATTTCTGTATGACCGTAAGTTTCTGCTTTAGGTGGGATAGAATATAATTCTGCAGTATCCCAAAAATTTATACCTTGATCTAATGCGTAGTCCATTTGCTCAAAACCCTCTTCTTGAGTGTTTTGTTCTCCCCAAGTCATAGTTCCGAGACAAATTGTACTTACTTTAAGCTCTGTATTTCCTAATTTTTTATAGTTCATTAGTATTAAATTATGTTAATATTTTATTAATCTTTTAAGGTATCTTGAATAATTAGTAAAAGACTATTATATTAACAATATGGAATTTGATAGAAACAATATTTTAAACAAAGCTAAAGTAGCTCAACAATCAGCTGTAGTCATGGACGAAGGTCTACGAACGTACATGCTAAAAGTTTACAACTACATGGCAACAGGAATATTATTAACAGGGATAGTTGCGCTCTTAACATTTAAAATGTCAGTGGTTACAAATGATTCGGGATCTATAGTAGGCTTAACTCAAATAGGTAATGCAATTTATATGTCAGGATTAAAATGGCTTGTAATGTTAGCGCCTCTAGGAATTGTTTTTTATATGAGTTTTGGAATTAATAAAATGAGTGCATCAAAAGCGCAAACTACTTTTTGGGTTTTTGCAGGATTAATGGGGCTATCTTTGTCTTCAATTTTATTAATTTATACAGGAATGAGTGTTACTAGAGTATTTTTCATTTGTTCAGCAACTTTTGGTGCAATGAGTATATATGGTTACACAACTAAAAGAGACCTAACAAAATTAGGTTCATTTTTAATGATGGGATTAATTGGAATCATTATTGCGTCTATAGTTAATATATTTATGAAATCCTCAATGATGTATTTTGTAATATCAATTTTAGGTGTTTTAATCTTTGTAGGTTTAACTGCTTATGATACTCAAAAAATTAAGAACATGTATGCTGCAAGTGACTCAGGTGAGATCATGGGTAAAAAAGCAGTTATGGGTGCATTAACTCTTTACCTAGATTTTATAAATCTATTTATAATGTTATTAAGATTATTTGGACAAAGAAGATAATTTTAAATTTCTATAATTTTATAACTTTTTCCAATTAGTATTGGTTAATAGTATTTTTAAATCAAAAGAATTTTTTAATATTTTACCACCAGTATCAGTAATTAAATATTTAAGAGTTTTATTTTTAGGCTTAAAGTTTTTGCAAATTTTATATAATGCATTTTCAGCAGCATTTCTAAAAACACTAAAACTGACTTGTTTGCTTGAAATATTCAAACCATAGTCTTTCCACGATCCTTCAGAAACCATTTTTGCATACAGGTCTAAAATGATCTTAAGCTCATCTTTTTCAAAAAATTGTTTTTCTTCTAATTGATTGTATGAATTGTTTATAATTAATTTAAGATTTTTATTCATCAATCTTGTGTTTGTTGATTAAAGATATTTGAAAAGCTGTAAAAATAAATGTTATTGGTAACAAACCCCAAACTTTAAAGTTTACCCAAAATTCTTCTGATTGTGATCTCCAAACAATTTCATTTAAAATAGCAAGCGAAAAGAAAAAGTACATCCATCTTCTATTTAATATCTGCCAACCAATATCGGTTAAAGAAATTGATTTTCCCATAATTTTTTTTAACAAAGGTTCTTTTGTAAAAAATTTCCCAAAAAATAATGCAAAACCAAATAAAATATTAATTATTGTTGGCTTTATATAAATAAATACTGGATTATTGAAATAAATTGTTAGTCCACCAAAAAAAGTAATCAATATTCCACTAATTAAAGGAACCATAGGTATTTTTTTTTCCAAGAACCATACAATTGTTAATGCAATTAATGTTGCAACTATAAAGGGTGGTATTGCTATGGTAAGATTTTTATCACTATCATAATAATAGAAGAAAAAAATTACTAGAGGTCCAAAGTCTGTGACAAATTTGACAAATGATTTATTCACAAGAAATATATTAACATATTAATAAAACAATTATATTTTTTTTATTGATTTTTTTTTTTAAATATCCATATTCTCCTATATGGCAATACAGAAAGCAAAATTTTCAATTGGAGATATAGTTAAGCATAAACATTTTGAATTTAGAGGCGTTATTTATGATGTAGATTTTGAGTTTAATAATTCTGAGGAGTGGTACCAGTCAATACCAAAGAATGTTAGGCCTAGAAAAGATCAACCTTTTTATCACTTATTAGCTGAGAATGATGAAATTACTTATGAAGCATACGTTTCAGAACAAAATTTACTTACTGATAATTCTGGAGAACCAATAAAACACCCATTAATTGAAGAAATTTTTTCTGGGAAAAAAGGAACAAGCTACTTTAAGCCATCAAATTAGCTATATCATTTTTTTAACACAATTAATTCAAATCTTAGACAAATATTATGTTTATCTTGGGATATATTCTGATCAAGAGTACAAATTAATGTTCTCCAAAATCATTTACTCCCTCAGTATTCTTGATCAGAATAACTTTTCATTATAAAATAAATAATCTATTTTTTAATATTTTAAAAATTTAAAAATGTATAATCCACCAAACCTTAGTAAAATTTTTTTTATTACATCAAGAGCTCCAAAGTACATTTTAGTTTTATTTATATTGGTTTTATCAGTCGGGCTTACTGAAGCATTAATTCTATCACCAGAAGATTATAAACAAAGTCATGCAGTAAGAATTATGTATGTTCATGTTCCAGCAGCATGGATATCACTGGGTATATATACATGTATAGCATTTCTTTCCATTGTGATTTTTATTTTTAAAAATAAATATTTTGCTTTAATATGTAAAAGTTTAGCACCATCTGGTTTGTTATTTAATATAATTGCTTTAGTAACAGGAGCAATATGGGGTAAACCAACATGGGGTACTTGGTGGGCTTGGGATGCAAGAATAACTTCTATGTTAATTTTAGCACTTTTTTATGCAATGTATTTAGTGGCTTGGAAAATTTATGAGAGCGAACCAAAAGTAATAAAAATAACATCGTTTATTGCTATTCTAGGATTAATTAATGTTCCAATAATTAAATTTTCAGTAGACTGGTGGAATACACTACATCAAACTTCTTCAGTTAATATTATGTCTGATACTACTATCCATGTATCAATGTTGATACCCTTAGGTTTAATGACTGCGGCATTTGCCCTTTTTTCATTGCTCATTTTTTTAATGAAATATAATACGGAAATGATAAAACTTAAAAATAAAGGATTAGATAGATTATGACAATTGAAATAATTTTAATGAATGGATACGGGCTTTATGTATGGACAGCTTTTGCCTTTACGTTGATAAGCTTTGCATCTTTATATCTTGTAACAAAGTTGCAGCTTTCAGAGGAGCAAAAAAGATTTGCATCTAAATTTGAGACTCTTAATCAAACAAAAGCAAAATTTGCTAGATCTCAAAATATTAATAAAGAAATATTGTCAATTACACCAAACATTTAACTAATTAACCATGTATGGTAAAAAGGTTAAATTACGTTTTTTGTTCTTATCCTTAGTCTTATTTTCTATAATTTTATCTATATTTTTAATTTTACAATCTTTAGAGGAAAATGTTGTTTATTTTAAATCACCAACTGAAATTAAAAATTTGTCTGAAATTAAAAAAAAAAAATTAAGAGTTGGTGGTATGGTTAAAAAAAATTCAATATTTGTAAATAATATTGTTGGTGGGAATGAACACGTTAAAGATATTAATTTTATAATTACTGATTTTAAAAATGAAATTACTGTAATTTATTCGGGAGCTGTCCCAAATCTATTTGAAGAAGAAAAAGGTGTAGTTGCAGAAGGTTTTTTAAAAGATAAAAATTATTTCTTGGCTACAAAAATTTTGGCTAAACACGATGAAAATTATATGCCACCGGAAGTTAAAAAAGCTATAGGAGAAAATTAAATTGTTATTTAATCAAATAGGATATTTTTCATTAATTTTAGGGTTATTTATTTCAATATTTCTTATAATAATTTCGACTATTAATTTTAAAGATAAGAATAAATTTATTAATCATACAATTCTATATTTTGCTTTTTTACAATTTTTTTTTGTAGTATCTAGTTTTTTCGGTTTAGTTTTTTCATTTATTAAATCCGATTTCAGTAATGAAACTGTATTTAATAATTCCCACACTACAAAACCCTTATTTTATAAAATATCAGGAACCTGGGGAAATCATGAAGGAAGTTTACTTTTATGGTTATTAGTTTTAACTTTATTCATTTTTTTATTTCTTATATATTCAAGAAATCAACCAAAAAAATATAGAATTTTAACTTTAATATTTCAGCAGATAATTATAATTGGTTTTTTTCTATTTTTATTAATTACTTCAAATCCTTTTAATATTTTATATCCAATACCAAAAGAAGGTCTTGGATTAAATCCTATTTTACAAGATCCTGCATTAGCAATACATCCACCAATTTTATATTTAGGTTATGTGGGTACATCTATAATATTTTCTGCTTCTTTGTCTGCTATAGTTCAAAATTATGTAACAAAAGAATGGGCATATCACATAAAAAAATGGGTCTTAGTTTCTTGGGTCTTTTTAACACTTGGAATAATGCTGGGTTCAATCTGGGCTTATTATGAATTAGGTTGGGGTGGATTTTGGTTTTGGGATCCAGTTGAAAATGTTTCATTAATGCCATGGCTCACATTAACTGCCTTGTTACACTGTATCTTGGTTTTAGAAAGAAGATTAGCATTAACTTCATGGGTAGTAATATTGTCAATAGCAACATTTACCTTAAGTATGTGTGGTACTTTTTTAGTGCGATCAGGAATTTTAAATTCGGTTCATACCTTTGCAAATGATCCAGCTAGAGGTATTTTTATTTTAGTTTTTTTATTTATATTAATATTTTTATCCTTAATAATATTTTTTTTATTTCATAAAGAAAATAGTAAAAACATTTCAACTATTAATTGGTTGAGCAAAGAATCTTCAATTATAATTAATAATTGGTTTATGATGTATTTTTTATCTGTTGTTTTGATAGGCACCACTTATCCAATTTTTTTAGATGTAATTTCAAGTCAAAAAATTTCAGTAGGACCTCCATTTTATCAAAAACTAATCGCTCCATTATTAGTTATATTTTTAATATTTATGGCTGTTGGCCCAAGGTTGAATTGGATTAAATCACAACTTAAAAATAAAGTTTCATTAATTATTTTTTTTATTATTTCTTTAATTATTTCTTTTTTAATTTTAAGAAAGCTAAGTTCAAACTTACTTGTAAATACTATATTATTTTCTTCAGCTTTCTATCTTTTTTTTATAACTGTAAATGATTTTTTAAAAAAAAAATTTACAAATCTTTCTCAACAGATTGCACATTTTAGTTTCAGTTTATTAATATTAAGTATTTTATTTAACAATATACTGTCTTCAGAAATTATAGCTAATCTTAAAGTTGGAGAAGAATTTCATTCCAAAAAAAATTCTATATTTTTTGAAAAAATTGAGAAAAATATAAATTCTAACTTTAATTCTATTGTAGGCCATTTTAAGATAAAAGATAATGAAGGTAATGAAATTTATTTGACCCCTGAATTAAGAATTTATAATCAGCCTGTAACTATTACTAGTGAGGCTTCTATAAAAACTAATCTTATAGAGGATAAATTTATAGTGATGAATATTATTAAAGATACTGATTATTTTAATGTAAGGTATCAAGTAAAGCCATTCATGATTTGGATTTGGTTTTCAGCTTTATTGTTAAGTATAAGTGGCTTGTTAAGTTTAATAAAAAAATATGAAAAATAAAATTTTTTTAATTTCTAGTTTGATGTTTTTTGTATTTTGCTTTATTGTTTTTTATAAAGGATTAGACAATTCTAATATTTACAAACCTGAATTAGATAAAAAAATAATTTCCAATTTTATAGCTAAAGATTTTTATACGGAAAATTTAATAAATTCTGAAGAAATATTTATTGATAAAAATCTTTATTTATTAAATATTTGGGCATCATGGTGTTTGCCATGTAAAAAAGAACATCCTATATTAATGGAATTAAGTAAAAATAAATCAATTAGTATTATTGGCATAAACTATCGGGATAAAAAAAATAATGCAAAAAAATTTATAAATGAATTAGGAAACCCATATTCTTATATTTTGGATGACAAAGAAGGGTCACTATCAGTTGAATTGGGCGCTTATGGAGTACCTGAAACTTTAGTAATTGATGAAAATAAAATGATTATAAAAAAAATAGTTGGCCCAATTGAACAAAAATTATTAAATGAAATAATATTAAATTTAAAATGAAAATTTTAAAAATATTTTTAATTTTATTATTATCTATAAATTTTTCCCAGTTAAACTCTGAAGAAAATAATTTAAAATTAAAACAGAATATTTTAAAAAATATTCGTTGTCTTATTTGCCAAGGTCAATCAGTTTATGACTCTGAATCTGAATTTGCTTTAAGTATAAAAATTATTGTTGAAAAAAAAATTAATGATGGGTTTACGGAAAAACAAATCTATGAATTTCTTCAAGAAAAGTATGGTCAGTGGATATTGTTTGACCCTAAATTTACTAAAAACACTTATATTTTATGGTTATTACCAATATTATTATTTTTATTGGGAGGTGTTATAATAGTTAGAAAATTAAATATCCAAAAATAATAACTATAGTATAATAATTACGATTAAAAATTAATTTTTAAAAATTATGTTAAAAAAATTTATATATTTATTTTTTATATTGAGTCTCGTCCCAAGTTCAAATGCAGAGACTGTTAATATGAAGGATACACAACATCAATACAATTTTTATGTTGGGAATTTTGATTTTAGTGACGACAAACAGTCTGCTGTATTATTTGGATTTCAACATCAAAATGAAAATTTAGAAAGAGATACAATTTTTGGAATGGTCTCACCAATTACAGGAGGATTTTTAACTGAAAATTCTGCTGCGTATATTTATTCAGGTATAGAGTGGAATATTGAAATGGGTGCTTTAGATTTTACACCAAGCTTTGCACCTGGACTTTATCATAAAGGCGATGGTAAAGATTTAGGACATGTTTTAGAATTTAAAACTGAAGTTCAATTATCTTACAGCACGTCAAACACTACAAGTTTTGGAATGTCATATAATCATGTGTCAAATGCAAGTTTAGGTGATAAAAATCCAGGAGCTAATAGCTATGAAATCAATTTTTTAAAAAAATTTTAGTTTTATTATATGAATTTAAAAGACTGTCACAATTTTAGTGATTTTAGAAAATTAGCAAAAAGAAGATTACCTTCGCCTATTTTTCATTATATAGATGGTGCTGCAGATGATGAAATTACTTACGCTAGAAACACTAGTGCTTTTGATGATGTTGACTTAGTACCTAATGTTTTAAGAGGAGTTGAAAATGTTGATTTATCAACAACAATATTTGGAAAAAAAATAGATTTACCTTTTTATCTTGCGCCAACCGCACTTCAAAGACTTTTTCATTATGATGGTGAAAGAGCTGTCGGGAAGGCTGCAAAAAAATTTAATACGATGTTTGGTGTCTCAGCTTTAGCTACTGTAAGTGTGGAGGAAATATCTTCTATGGTTGATACGCCAAAGATGTTTCAATTTTACTTTCATAAGGATAGAGGATTAAATGACTCATGTTTGGAACGAGCAAAAGCAGCAAAATTTGATGTTATGGCTTTAACTGTAGATACAATCACAGGAGGGAATCGTGAAAGAGATTTAAGAACTGGCTTTACGTCTCCTCCAAAATTAACATTATCAAGTTTGTTTAGTTTTGCAACAAAACCAATGTGGGGAATAAACTATTTAACAAAAGGTAAATTTGAATTACCTCATCTTCAAGATTATGTGAAAGAGGGCACTGATACAAACACTTCAATTGGAAACTATTTTTCTACTATGTTGGATCAGTCTATGAATTGGAAGGATGCTGAAAAACTTTGTTCCCAATGGGGTGGTCATTTTGCATTAAAAGGAGTGATGAGTGTTGAAGACGCTAAGAGAGCAGTTGATATTGGATGTACAGGCATAATGGTTTCAAATCATGGAGGAAGACAACTTGATGGATCAAGATCTCCTTTTGATCAACTTGCAGAAATTGTTGATGCTGTTGGTGATAAACTTGATGTAATTT
>MDSV01039685.1_pt1 | contig 13885 bp, 20 predicted proteins | sample 810851 | NCBI WGS metagenome assembly MDSV01 (sample SAMN05326640, study PRJNA326480) | marine metagenome | isolation source: seawater | place: Atlantic Ocean: North East | collected 2012 | reverse complement strand
GATGAAAACGGTAACCAACAAATTACTTTTTCAACAACTGGTTCTGCAGTTAACGAATTTACAGTAGCTAACGCAGCGACTTCTAACCCACCGGCATTATCAGTAACTGGTGGTGACACAAATATTGATATGAACCTTACACCAAAAGGAGTTGGTAGAGTAACTTTTAATGGTCAAGGTAAAATTCAAAGTGTTGCTGAAAAAGTTACGACTGAAGCAACAGCTGCGACTGGTACATTAAACTATGATGTATTAACTCAAGCAGTATGGAATTTAACAACTGATGCTGGAGCAAACTGGACCCTAAATATTAGAGGAAGTGGTTCTGCATCTTTAGATTCAATTATGGATACAGGCGAATCAATCACGGTTGCTCACATTGTAAAACAAGGTGGTACACCTTATTACAACAGTGCAGTTACTATTGATGGTTCGGCAATAACTCCAGAATGGCAAGGTGGAGCAGCTCCATCTGCTGGAAATGCAAACTCTTTAGACGTTTATTCATATACTATAATAAAAACTGGATCAGCTACGTTCACAGCGTTAGCTTCTCTAACACAGTTTGCGTAATAACATAGGAGGAGAAAGATTATGCCAATATTAGGAAGTTTCGGAGCCGCAGGCACAAAAGGATTTGGATTTACAACAGGTAGTGTTGACCCTATCGATGTAGATTATTTAATTGTTGCGGCAGGCGGAGGAGCAGGCCCAGGAGGCGGAGGCGGAGGCGGAATGAGAACGTCTTTCCCTGGAGGAACTAAAATTACATTAGAACAAGCAGTCAATACAGTTACCGTTGGAGCTGGTGTTACATCCAGTGCATGTGGCGGAGCTGGAGGATGCTCAGTAGTTGGTGACATTTCATCTGCTGGTGGTGGAAAAGCTGAAGGAGCTTTTCCTTACGCAAGTAATCCTAGAGCACTTTCACGAGACGGTGGAGCTGGAGGCGCGGGAGGAACTTGCGGTCAGCAACAACCTAATGGTGTAGGTGCAGGAAATACACCACCTGTATCACCACCTCAAGGTGCTAACGGTGGAACAAAAACTTATATCCCTGGAGGGGGAGGTGGCGGAGGCGGAGCGTCGGGTACGAACGGTACGAATGGTCAAGCTCTTCCATTCCCAGGTAACCCACCATTTGATGGATTAGGTAACGGAGGTCCTGGTGGCCCCGGTACTGCTAGTTCAATTACAGGATCATCAGTAACTTACGCTGGAGGAGGCGGAGGATTTGCATATTGGCCTGGATATCAAGGCGGAACAGGTGGTTCAGGTGGAGGTGGAAAAGGATCTAATCACCCTTCTCAAGGACCTGATGCTGGACAAATCTCACAAGCTGGAACTGACGGACTTGGTGGCGGCGGAGGCGGCTCTGGGTCAAACAGAGGTGGAAATGGAGTAGTTGTTTTAAGATATCCAACTGCGTGTGCTAGTAGAGTATCAGTTGCACCTGGATGCAACACTACGGCTACAACAGGAAGCTGTACATACGCTACATTTAACGTAACAGGTACATTAAGTTTATCGTAATATGTCTAAAAGATACGCACAAATAAATTCAGCTGATTTAGTCGCTAACATAGTTTTAGTTAGTGATGATCAAAGCAATCCAGTAGAATGGTGCCAAGCTCGTTTAAAAACTAATGATAATTTTGTACAAATAAATCCTGGTTCAATTCATGCAGATGCTGTGGATGTTGGATGGAATTATACAAATTCAATGTTTACTGCAGTAAAACTTTATCCTTCATTTGTTGCTAACGTAAGTCAAAATGTAACTATGTGGGATGCACCAGTAACTCCACCAGTATCAATTAACAATGACCAAGACCAAGGTGGTTCTCCACCTAGCACTTATACAGCTTTAAACCTTTTTAAATGGGATGAAGATAACGTTAGATGGTTAAATGGCTTAGGTCAATACTGGGATGCGGTCAACCTTACTTGGGTTGATATTTAATCTTTACAACCATAATCAATAGTGTATATACATCCTATAAAGGATTAGGATGCTACTTGATAACTATTACTATTGGCATGTAAATGCATTACCTGTAACTTACATAGATGACATATTTAGATTAGCTAAAGAACAAAGATATGTTGAAGCTTTAATTGGTCAAAAAAGATCAAAAAACTTTAAAATTAAAAATCAAAAAAAAAATAAAAGAGATACTCCTGTAAAATGGCTTTCAGAACAATGGGTTTTTGAAGGTATAAATGGAATTGTTCAAGCAGCAAATGAAAAAGCAGGTTGGAATTATGATTGGGATTACTCTGAAGCAGTCCAATTTACTAAATATAATAAAGGTAAATATTACGGCTGGCATTGTGATAGTATTGAAAATCCTTCTGTATATGATAAACCAGGGAGCCCTGCTCATGGTAAAATGAGAAAGATGTCCTCTATTGTTTCATTGAATGATTCTTCAGAGTATGAAGGAGGAGAGTTGGAATTTGATTTCAGAAATAAAGATCCTGATAGAAATAAAGGATCTGCAAGTCATATAACAGAATGTAAGGAGTTGCAAAAAAAAGGAACTGTGGTAACATTTCCATCATATGTGTGGCACAGAGTAAAGCCAGTTACGAAAGGAGTAAGATACTCACTTGTATTTTGGCATTTGGGTTATCCATTTAAATAAAGGAAAAAAATGAAAGTACATAAATTATTTGAAACAAATTTATATGTGGTTGAAGAACCAAAATTTTTATATTTAGATAAAGCTTTAGAAAAATATGTTAAAGAAGCTAAAAAATTAAGTAAGCCTAATATTAAAACAAGAGAAAAATTATATAAAAAGAAAATTGGAGACTTTGGTTTAAGTCACCCATCAGTTAGCTTATTAGATGAACCAAAAATAAAAGACTTTGGAAGCTATGTAGGACAAACATCTTATAACATATTAGAGTCACAGGGTTTTGATATGTCAAAACAAAGAGTAGATTTTAATGAATTATGGGTGCAAGAGTTTGGTAAAAACGGTGGAGGACACCAAAGAGTTCATATTCATCATGCGCATATGTCTGGTTTTTACTTTTTAAAAGCTAGTGATAGAACGTCTTATCCAATCTTTCATGATCCAAGACCTGGAGCTATGATGACCAAGCTACCTTTTAAAGATCCTCAAACAACGTCCATGTCACAATGTAATATAAAGCCTAAGCCAGGTCAGTTTATATTTTTCAATTCTTATCTGCCACATGAGTTTGTTGTAGACCCTGGTGTAGAACCTTTTAGATTTATTCATTTTAATTTAATTTCATTACCAGAAAAATATTTTAAACATGAGCTTTCAAAAAAATAAATACTGTGTTTTTAAAAGTATAATACCACCATTACTTGCTGAATTTTGTTCAAAATATTTGCAAATGAAAAAAGCCAATTACAGCATTTTAAAAAATTCAAGATATATTTCACCATTTAATGTTGATCACGGCTCTTATGTAGACTCACAAGTTCCTGATACATATGCCATATTTGGAGATCAAGCTATGGAAACCTTGTTTGATTATATAAAACCTGAATTGGAAAAAGCTACAAAATTAAAACTAGTTGAAACTTATGCTTATGCAAGGATATATAAAAAAGGAGATGTTTTAAAAAAGCACACAGATAGATCTGCTTGTGAACTTACTACCACATTGAATTTGGGAGGGGATCTCTGGCCTATTTATGTAAATAATAAAAAATTTGTATTAAAACCTGGAGATATATTAGCTTACAAAGGTTGTGACCTTAAACACTGGAGAAATCCTTTTCAAGGAAATATGTGTGTTCAAGTATTTCATCATTTTAATGCTGAATCAAACAGTAAAGCTGAAGAAAATAAATATGATTCTAGACCAATGTTAGGTTTGCCTCCATATTTTAAAACAAAAAAAGTAAATGATTGATGTAATAAAATATAATTTAAAAAAACATTTTAAAACAAAAAAAGGTAAAATGGTTAATCATTGTTTAAACTATAAAGACAGAATTTTTGAGGGTATGGGTTATAATTACGAAATAGATTTAAATGAGGATTTTATAAATTTATATAATTTGTTTCTTAAAAAATGCACAGATGCTTTTAAAAAAATTAATTTTATAGACCCTACACCTAGATGTTTGTGTTGCTTAATAGATAAAGATACATATGAAAATAGTTGGCACGATCATTCAGATACTTGCACAGTCAATGGAGTTTTTTATTTAAAGCTAGCGGATACAGAAAAAGGTATTGCTTTTGATTTAAATGAAAGAAACAAAATAGTACCTGATGAATTTGATTTGTTAATAATGAAAAATAGTTTGAAACATAAACCACTTTTACCTAGAAGAAAAAATGATTGTAGAATATCAATAAACATGTCAGTCTTTTGTAAAGAAAATGCTGACACTATATTTGAGGAAAGTAATAGAGTATGATCTTAAAACCTGTAGTCGTAGATAACTGGTATACTAAAAGTGAACTTAAAAGAGTATACAAAGAATTAGATTTTTATACTGATCGAAACAAACTTATAACCCAACACGGTAATGTTGCGGTAAAAGGAGGAGTGGATCAAGCTGATTGCTATAGAATAAGTATAGAAAGACACTTCACTCAAGAGGGTAGAAAGATGTCTGATATTCTTACCTTGATGGAAAAATTTAGAACCAAAGAATTTCACGAACATATCTATAATACATGTAAAATATACAGGGGTTTTGAACATACTACTGTAGACAGTTCGCTTATAGCTTACTATGAAGATACTCAGTATTATAAACCTCATACTGATCTTGCAAAATATTCTGTGCTAATTTGGGTATTTAAAGAACCAAAAAAATTTACAGGTGGGGATTTAATTTTACCTGATTTAGATGAAAAGATAGAGTGTAAAAATAATAGAATGGTTTTGTTTCCTGGTATGTGTTTGCACGAAGTAACGGAAATAAAAATGAAAAAAAATAAACATAAACTAGGGGATGGACGTTGGTGTATAGTTCATTTTTTTGAACAATGATTAAAGTATTTAAAAATTTTATACCTAAAAGTTTAGTATCTGAGATTAATTTATTTACTCAATCCCATGCCAAAAATAATGTGTGGAGTATTAGTAATTTGACATACAGTCCAGATTTAGTTGAAGCCAGCACTCCAATTTTTTGCATGTCGCTCCATGAAAATATCGTTAAAAAGATTATTAAACTTTACACAAAAAAGTTTAAAGAATTTAAAAATAAAACTTTTAATATGGACTATAAAATATATTCACCCAACTCTTATATAACTTGGCACGGAGATGATGAATATATAGCTGGTTCAACTATATATCTAAACAAAGAATATCACGAAAACGATGGAGGTATATTCTTGTACAAAGATGAAAAAAATGATATAAGAGGATTAGAACCTACATATAGATCGATGGTTTTAAACTATAAAGATAAAAACCGACATTGTGTTACAGCCATTTCACCTAAACCTAGGTTCCTAAGAGAAACAATACAAATTTTTATAAAGAGGTAATATGGAAGGAAAGATAGAACAATTAAAGAATGCAGTAGACACATTAACTAAAAAATTAGAAACTAGTGAGTCTGTAAAACATGGAGAGATTGGTATGAACCAAGCTCTTAAAACTACAATTGAAAAACAAAGAATTTATATAAAAGAACTTACTAGATTAAATGACAAATATATTGAAGAGATCGCAAAAGCAAAAGCAGACCTTATGTTCTTTATAGAAAGAAAGTAACATGCATGAAAATAATAAAAAATTGGTTAGATAAAGATTTAGCTCATAGAGTAAGTAATTTTTTATTAAATCAAAAATATAGGTATCAAGAAAGTTCAACTAATAAAACAGGACCTTTATTTTTTTCCTCTCATTTTGATATTAAAAATAATAAAGATATTAGAAGTTTATTCCCACTACTTATTAAACAGTTTGAATACAATATAGAAATATTAAAAGTTTACGCAAACCTGCAGTTTAACGGTATGGACGGTAGGTGGCATGATGATGACGGTGAAGTAACTTGCTTATGGATGGCAACTAAATCTTTACCAAAAGGATCAGGAGAATTTAAAACAAAAAAAGAAAGTATAAAATTTGATTTTAATAAACTAATAATGTTTGATGCTAAACAAATACATAAGGGGATGGCACCTAAAGAATTAAATACTCCTAGAATTACTTTAGCTTTTAAAACACAAAAGTATGACTAAGTATATTTAAATTTCATATTTCTGTTGCCAGATAACTTCAAACCAACCTGTAATAATTGTCTTCTCATGTTTTTTGGTAATTACTCCTTTGTGAGTATGAGTAAATCCAGCTGGCCATATTAATGTTAATCCCTTTTTACAAGGCACTCTTAATTTTTGATATTTAAAATCAGTCCCTGCATTGGGCACATCATATAGATATGTCATGAAAACAAGATTTCTTTTTATAATCTGAGGATAACCTGCATTTTCAAAATGCCAACTTTTAAAACCTCCTCCTTTAGGATAATGTTGAATTAAATATGGTTGTGCTATATTAAAGTTTACATATTGTTTAATTGAAAAATATTTTTTTTGATAAGCTTCTATACATTGTTGTAAGTGTTTTCTATATTTATTAAAAGGAGGAAAAACATCTTCAGGCCAAATCATAATATCTGTTGACTCTTTTATTTCTGGTTTAATTTGAAAAGTAGCAACAGTGCCAGTGTATTGTTTATCTTTATTGTTGTGAAAATATTCCATAATTTCATCGCACAATTTATCTGGTGCCATATACCCAGCGACAAAACTTTCTAATGGTAATTTGTATTCTTTCATGTTATATTTTTATATAAAGGATTATATGCGTTTTGTCGAGAAATTAAAAGAGGTAAAATATGCTACCCCTAATCAAAAGAAAAAAGAGCTATGGGACGTAGAGGGTATATTACATAATCAAAAATTTAAGTTTGATTTGCGACCTTTAAAAAACAATGCTAAGGGTGGATCCTTTAGAACTAAATCAGATAAAATAGTTTTTAATATGAAAGATCAATTTATAATAGTAGATACAGAAGAGCTTCATCAATATCTTAAAGATAAAAAATCAAAGATGGCAACTGTAGAAGACTTAGTATCTAATTTAGAATGGAATATAATTTTAGTTTAACATGGACCCTGTAATACATCCTATTTTTCCTACAGCTGTATATCATGCTAATATACCTAACATCAGTAGTCCTAATCCAAAAGACTTTAAAAAAGATGTGCTAGGAGGAATAAACTCAGGTAATGAATTTACAACTAATTATCATGTATTAGATTCTAAACAATACAAACCCTTAAAGAAACATATTCAAACTCATATAGATAATTATGTAAAAGACATAGTTAATCCTTCTACACAATTTAATGTAGACATAACTTTATCCCATATAAATTGGATACCTAAAGGAGGCTTTCATCATATACATGACCATCCTAATTCTTTTTTATCTGGTGTATTTTATTTTGATGTAGACACAGATGATGGTTTAAATTTTCATAAAAGAGAACATAATTTTTTTAGGATATATCCTCATCAATGGAATTACTATAATAGCCATCAATGGACTGTAAAAGTAAACCGAGGAGACCTTTTAATATTTCCTTCTTCTTTATTGCATTCTGTTTCTAACGTAAAAATGCAGAAAAAGAGATGTACCCTTGCTTTTAATACAATGATTAAAGGTAGTATAGGTGGGGATGATTTAACAGAATTGACACTGAGATAGATTAAAATATACTATCAAAAATTTAAAAACCATATATATTGAGGGATTATGGCACTCAAAAAAGTCAAATTTGCAGCAGGTTTCAATAAACAAAGTGTTCCGTCAGCTCTTCCTGGTCAATGGGTAGATGGAGATTTTGTTCGTTTTAGATACACAGCTCCTGAAAAAATTGGTGGTTGGCAACAATTAACCGTGGCTCAAGAATCTTTACCTGGAGCAGCTAGAGCTCAATTAGCTTTTACCAGTCTTAAAGGAGAAAGATACACGGCCATTGGAACTTCTCAAGGTTTATTTTTATATTATGGTGATGCTTTTTATGACATCACTCCCCTAGATGCTCAACTATCTGGAACAGCTACCTTTGATACTGTTCAAGGATCTGCTGACTGTACAGTTAATTTAACTGGTCATGGTCTAGCTAATGGAAGATATATTGTGTTTAATACTATGTCAGTCATCCCTAACGGATTTGTTTCTGCTACTCCTTTTACAGATAATGCGTTTGAGATTAGAGATGTCACTACCAACTCATTTAAAATTACCGCTCCTATAGTAGCTGTCAATCCAGGGGGATCCGCAACAGGACAAGCAACTGTTAAGCCATACGTAGAAGTAGGACCTACGTTTCAAACAGCAGGTTATGGATGGAGCACTTATTTATGGGGAGATTCTACATGGGGAACAGAACGAACTGTAAGTAATGTTATTCTAGATCCAGGTAATTGGTCTTTAGATAATTTTGGAGAAGTGTTAGTTGCTACTATATTTAACGGCAAAACATTTACATGGAATGCCGGCGCTACTAATCCTCGAACTATTAGAGCGTCCACCACTACTACTGATTTTAATACTAACGCTAATCCTACAGCCTCTCGATTTACTTTAGTATCTGATAGAGATAGACACTTATTTCATTTTGGAACTGAAACAACCGTCGGAGATACAACCACTCAAGATCCGATGTTTGTAAGATTTTCTAGTCAAGAAAATTTAAACATTTACACTCCGACAGCAACTAACACTGCGGGTACTTTTAGATTAGATACAGGAAATAAAATTACTGCAGCTCTTCAAGGTAAAGATTATGTGTTTGTTTTAACAGATTTAGCAGCTTATGTTATTCAATTTGTAGGACCACCGTTTACTTTTTCTGTAAGACAAGTAGGTACTAACTGTGGGTGTATAGCCCAACATGCAGCAAGTTACGTTAATGGTGCAGTGTATTGGATGTCTGGTGAAGGCGGATTTTTTATGTACGATGGAACGGTAAAAGCTTTACCGTGTTTAGTCGAAGACTTTGTATTTACTACACGTAATGGAGATCTAGGAATTAATTACAATTCTGCTGATACAGTTTACTCTTCTCCAAATTCTTTATACACAGAAGTAACTTGGTTTTATCCTAAATCTGGATCAGAACAAATTGATCGATGCGTAACTTACAACTATCAAGAAAATTGTTGGACTACTGGTTCTTTAGCTCGATCTACTTATCAAGATCAGGGAGTATTTAATTTACCATATGCTACGGAATATAATGCAACATCTACTCCGGTAAGTCATTTAATTAATGGAGTCACTAATAAATATGGAGCTTCTTTATATTATGCACATGAAATTGGAACTGATCAAGTCAACAGTTCAGGCACAACAGCTATTGCAGCATTTATTAGATCAGGAGATTTTGATATAGACGACGGAGAATTATTTATGTCTATGAGAAGATTTATGCCTGACTATAAATTTTTAGTAGGTGATTCAAAAGTAACTTTATTTATTTCTGATTTCCCTTCTGATATTCAAACAGGTTCACCTCTTGGACCTTTTACAATAACAAGCACTACTGATAAAGTAGACACCAGAGCAAGAGGAAGATTACTATCATTAAAAGTAGAAAATGATGCTGCCGGACAAACGTGGCGTTATGGTAGTTTTAGAATGGATGCTCAACCAGACGGGAGAAGATAATGACAAAAAGACTAAACATTAAAAAAGCAATTAAGAAACCAGGTTCTTTAAGAAAAGCTTTAAACATTAAAAAAGGTGAAAAGATACCTTTAGATAAATTAAATAAAGCAGCTAAAGCAAAAGGCAAGTTAGGACAAAGAGCTCGTTTTGCTAAAACTTTAAGAAAAATAAATAGAGCGTAATGGCTAAGTTAACTAACTATATACCTGAACCAAAACAAGAATACGAAGTAGAAAATCAAAGACAAATTATTGAGTCGATGACAACTATGAAACAACAATTAAATTTTTCTTTTCAAGAAGATTTAAAAAATGAACAGGACGCATTTAATTATTTTTTATCATGACAATACAATATAAAAACGCTAGTGTAGATTTATCTACTACAAATTTAACTACCACACTAACAATATCTCTTTCAGCAGTGGCTATTGTAAAAAGTGTATATTTTTCTAATTCTAGCACTGGGTCTATTTTATGTAATGCCTCTATGAGAGACAGCACTGCTACCACAGATTTTGAATTTTTTAGAGATACTGTCACTGCTAGCACACAAGTAAATGCTGCACCACAAGGGTTGAATTTAGAAGCAGGAGATGCTATAAAAGTACAAGCAGCGACTGCAGATAAAGTAAAAGTTGTAGTTAGTTATGCTTTAATAAACAGAGAGAATGAAAACGGATAATATAACAAAAATAGATTGCACTACGATAACGACGTGGCGTAACACTAAAACGAATGAAGTGTTTAAAGAAAAACAAGAGGGGCCTGATATTGCACAAGACGTTACAGTACAGGTGTCTCCGAAAGGTTTAGAAGTCTTACAGAAAGTGATGCAAAAACAAAATGAAAAACCAAAACCCTAAAGGCGGAACAGAGTTACAATTAGAGTTTTTAAATAAGTACGTTAAAAAGGAATTATTAGATCAAGTACAAATTTGTACCAGTGTTCCTGGTAAAGTACCTATTGATCCAAATAAAGTAAACATACTTTGGCAAAAAAATTCTTACGATCAACCCAACCTACATCCATGGTTTAAAAACAAAGCGAATCATCTTAAGTATGATTGGTATGTATTTAACTCTCATTGGAACCATGAAAAATTTAGAATGATGTTTGGCTTACCTCATCATAAATGTGTTGTAATTAAAAATGGAATAGACAACATTAAAAAATCTACACCTTATGAAAAAGGTAAACCTATTAAAATTATTCATCAAAACACTCCTTGGAGAGGTTTATCAGTTTTATTAGGAGCTATGCAGTTAGTTGAAAACCCTCTTATAAGTTTAGATGTTTATTCATCTACAGAAATATACGGTAAAGACTTCTATGAAAAAAATGATCATAATTATACTGCTCTTTATAAGCAAGCTAAAGAATTACCAAATGTAAATTATATTGGATACAAACCTAATGACTTCATAAGAGAAAACATACACAATTATAATATGTATGCATACCCAAGTATATTTGAAGAAACATCATGTATATCTTTGTTGGAGTCTATGGCTGCAGGCCTTTATTGTATTACAACTAATTACGGAGCTTTGTTTGAAACAGGAGCCGAATTTCCTATGTATATTCCATACGACAATAACTACACAGCTTTAGCTGAAAAGTTTGCTTATGGGATTGAAGCAGCTGCAGCTACCTTACATGAACCTACTATTCATCAACATTTAGAAGACCAATCTAAATATGTAAATACTTATTATAAATGGAACAAACAAGCCACATCGTGGGCTAGATTTTTAGAAGGAGCAATCAATGCAAAAAAGTAGTACGCCCTCGGGCAAAAACAATGAACCCATTTGGTTTAATAAAACAACTAAGATCGATTCTGAAGTCACAGAAATAAATATAGGTAATGTTTCACCTTATAAAATTATGGTATGCACCCCTTGTCATAGTGAGGTAACTATGCACTACACACAAGCTGTATTAAAATTTCAACAAGCCTGCATGAGAAAAAATATAATAGTAAGTTTTACTTTATTAAAATCTTCTTTAGTAACTCAAGGTAGAAACATATGCGTAGCTAGTATGTTAAATCATGAAGATAACTATACTCATTTATTATTTATAGATTCAGATATTGATTTTGAAGCAAAAACTATTTTTAAAATGTTAGAAAAAGACAAAGATGTTATTGGAGTTCCTTATCCTATGAAGACTTTAGATTGGGATAAAATGTGGAGAAGGATGCATGAAAAAGAAGATGCTATTCAAGGCCCTGATGACCTGGCTCATTCAGGCTACACTTATCCTGTAAAGACCGATAATCCAAATATGGTTGAAGCTAAAGACGGAGTAGTAGAACTTACCCATATTCCTACAGGATGTATGTTAATTAAAAGAAAAGTATTAACAGACTTAATAGAAGCTCATCCAGATTTAGAGATATTTCAGCACACTATCATTAATGGTAAACAAGTTAAACAACCTAATATGTATAATCTGTTTGATACTCTGCACGACCCTAAAACTAAAAGATACTTTGGAGAAGATTTTGGATTTTGTCAAAGATGGCGGAATTTAGGTGGTAAGATATACGCTTATATTAATGATTATATAACACACATTGGTGAGCATTCTTATTGTGGTAGATTTAGAGATGATCTATGGCAAGGAAGTCGGGCCCTCAAATCTGTTGACGAGCCTACAAAAATCAAATAAAGTATAGTATTTTCAGGATATCTATGCCTGCTCAACAGTATAAATATATTTAAATTATGGCAATATCTAGATCTTTAATGAACAGACAATTACAAGCAAATGGTGGAATTATGCAAGTTGCACCTAGAGAAAATTTTGGTGCAGGTACAGATACTATCAGAGATTATGCTTTAGGTATGAATAGTGGTAATGGTCCAATTACTAGAAAAGATTACATAGATATATATTTATTTGCTGGCTATGATCTCGATGTAGCTAGTGGTTTAGGAACTGAACATTATAAAACAGGTATGGGTCAAGATCAAAATACTCAAGGTTTTGCAGCTGGAGGCGTAGTATCTAGAGAAAAGTTTGGTTTAGGAAGTAAACTTAAAAAATTTGTTAGAAAAATTATACCTAATGAAGTTTCAGACATAGCAGTTAAAGCTGCTCCTTTTGTAGCTCCATTTAACCCTGCTCTTGCAGGTGCCATGGCTGGTATTGGTAGCTTTGACCAAACTGGTAGTATTGGTGATTCTTTAAAAAGCGGTGCATTAACATATGGTGGTGGACAAGCTGCAAGATATATAGGTGGTGCAGGATTTCAAGGCAATCCTTTTGCATCAGGTGGTGCGTTTACACCCACTGGTTTTACATCAGGATTTAGTTCACCCATAGGTACAGATACTGGTCTTGGTAAATTCTTCTCGAACCGAGGATCTCCAGAAGTAACGGGTGTAGGTGAAGATATTGTAACTGAAAGTATTACAGCTGATGCTGCACCAGTTAAAAGTGCAATAGTGGATTCAAGTATTACAGCTGATTCGGTACCTGTTAAAAGTATCTTAACTAAAGATACAATAGTTAACAATGATCCAAGTTTTATAAAAACAGTTGTAGACGGTTTTCAAAACAAAGACTTCGGCTCAATAGGTAATGCAGTATTAGATCAAAGTAAAAAATTTGGTAAGGCTATGTTTACAAATAAAGATGGCTCTATCGACAAAGCAGCGGTAATGGGAGCGGTAGCTTTTACGGCCTCATACGCAGAAGCTAAAGCACTAGCCGCTGAAACGGGAGTTGATCCAGATTTAACTCAAGAAGAATATGATGAAATAAAAAAAGGAGAAAAACAAGAAGAGTACGCATCATATTTAACTAACTTCTTTACTGGTAAAGCAGATGGTGGAAGAATAGGATTTAAATTTGGTAGTGAACCCGATGATACAGAAATAGGTATTATGTCTATTGATGTTGAGGCAGGTGATGACGACGAAGAAAACATGGATGATCTTATGGCAGGGATTACATTTAGTAAAGCCGAAAGAGCATATTTATATAAAAAACTTGGTGGTAGCTATACGTCAGGTAAAAATAAATCAATGCCTAATTTATTTTATATTTTAAATGAGCCTGACGCTTATCCTGCTGATGCTAAAATATTAAAAGAAATTGCTATTATGGGTATGGGTAAAGCAGATGGTGGAAGAATAGGATTTAAAGGCGGCGCTAATAGAGTAG
>MDSV01124507.1_pt1 | contig 13886 bp, 12 predicted proteins | sample 810851 | NCBI WGS metagenome assembly MDSV01 (sample SAMN05326640, study PRJNA326480) | marine metagenome | isolation source: seawater | place: Atlantic Ocean: North East | collected 2012 | reverse complement strand
TTTTATAGTAATAGAACCAAGAAATATCCAAAAGATATATATTAAAAGAGTTAGAATTTGATAGTGGAAAAAATAATTGTTACAGGCTCATGTGGATTTATTGGATTCAATTTTATAAAATCACTCAATGAAAATTATGAAATTATTGGAATTGACTCAATAAATAATGCATACGATCCTAAATTAAAAGAACTTCGACTAGAAGAGTTAAAGAAAATTTCTAATTTTAAATATCTAAAGATTGACTTATCAGAAAAAAATGAAATCCAAAATAATAAAAAAACATTATCTGAATCAAGTACAATTTTTCATTTGGCTGCACGTGCTGGTGTTAGGCAAAGCTATCTAGAACCAAATAAGTACATTCGTGACAATACAACAGCATCTGTAAATGTAGCATCAATGGCAAAGGAATTAAAAATAAATAATGTTATATTAGCTTCGACTTCTTCAATTTATGGTGATACAGGTAACACTTTTGCAACAGAAAATAAAGATGAACTTAATGAACCCCCTTCAATTTATGCAGCGACAAAAAGTTTTGGGGAAACTTTAATTAAAAATGTTCTTTCTGGAGATGATCAGAAAATAAAGATTGGAAGATTTTTTACTGTTTATGGACCATACGGTAGGCCAGATATGTCAATTCTGAGATTTATTCATTGGATTTCGACAGATCAAGAAGTAATCATTTATGGGGATGGCAATCAAAGAAGATCTTTCACCTATGTAGAAGACATTATCAATGGCTTAAATAAACTAAAAAATTATGAAGAAAGTGATACCTTTAATTTTGGATCAGACATTACATGGTCCCTAATAGAAATAATAAGTAAGATTGAAACATTGCTTGGTAAAAAAGCAAACTTAGTTTTTAAAGAAAGAGCATTTAGGGATGTGGATGTTGTATTACCAAACTTAAATAAGTCAAAAGAAAATTTAGACTGGCAACCTAGGATTGATATTGATGAAGGACTTAATAGAACAATTGATTGGTATAAAAATAACGAAAATTACCTAAAGAATATAAAATTTAAATATAAATATGAAAAATAATTTAAAAAAAATTGTAATTACTGGAGGTGCCGGATTTATAGGTTCTAATTTAGCAAAAAAGTTTTTATCTGAAGGTGCTGAAAAAATATTAATAATTGATGACCTTAGTACTGGTAACAAAAATAACTTAGTTGGACTAGACAAAATAGAATTTATTGAATCAAGGATCGAAGATGTTAATAATCTCGATGAATTAGTTTCAGGTTATGATTTCTGCTTCCATCTAGCAGCCGGTGTAGGAGTACAATACATCATGGAAAATGTGAGCAAAGCACTACTCACAAATATAGAGGCTACTCACATTATTATCCAAGCATGCAAGGTAAACAAAATGCCAATGTTAATTACATCGACGTCAGAAGTTTACGGTACATCAAATGAAGATGTATGGACCGAGGAAACTAAAAGTTTAATCGGCCCACCAACAAAGTTACGATGGTCATATGCAGCTTCTAAACTAATCGATGAATTTTTAGTATTATCTGAATACAACGATAATAAATTGAACCCAATAGTAGTGAGGTTATTCAATATAATTGGTCCTAACCAGGTATCTGATTTTGGTATGGTAGTACCAAAATTTATTGAAGCTGCAATTAATAATAAAGATTTAATTATTCATGGTGAAGGTAACCAAACTCGTTCATTTACTTGGGTGGAGGATGTAATTGAATATTTTTATCTCCTTTCAAACAAAAAACTCTATGGTGAAATTTATAATATTGGACAAACTGAAGAAATTTCTATTAAGGAACTTGCAGAATTAATAATTGAATTAAGTAATTCAAATTCAAAAATAGTATACAAAACGCATGAAGAGGTTTATGGAAGTAAGTTTGAAGATCCAATGAGAAGAACCCCGTCTATTGATAAAATTATTGAAGCCACAGGGTATAAACCTTCAATGGTAATACCTAACATGATCAAAGAAATAATTGAATATAAAAAATTAAATAATTGAATATATTAATTACTGTTGGAATTTTTCCTCCTGATATTGGAGGCCCCGCTAGTTTTGTACCAAAAATAGCAAACTTACTTGTTGATTATGGCCATAGGGTTACAGTAATTTGCCTAACCGAAAAAAAACAATTGGATAATGATAAATTTAAAGTTGTAAGAATATTAAGAAAACAAAATTTAATAATTCGTTGGATTAAGACTATATTTTTAATATTTAAACATGGTTCAAAATCAAACTTAATTTTTGTAAACGGACTCCCTATGGAATCCTATATAGCTAATGTAGTCCTTAGAAAAAAACTGTATAGAAAAATAGTCGGCGATTGGGCCTGGGAAAGAGGAATGAATCGAAAATTAATAAATGAATCATTTGATGAATTTCAAAACAATAAGCATGGCTTACATTTAGAAATAGCTAAATTTTCACGAGGTTGGACAGCTACAAAAGCTCACTTAGTTATTACACCATCAAATCATTTAAAAAACATAGTCCAAAATTGGGGGGTTTCTGAAGAAAAAATTAAAGTTATTTATAATGGGACAGATATAAATTCTACGAAAAAGTTAGAAAATAAATTAGCTCCAGATAATTTGAAATTTATTACTGTGGGTAGATTAGCACCATGGAAGAATATTAATATAATGCTTGAAGCATTTGCTGATTATAAGCAACTAAATAAAAATTTTACTTTTTATATAGTTGGAAGTGGACCTGAAGAAAAAGCTCTAAAAAACTTAACAAAAAAATTGGGATTAGAACAAGAAGTAGTTTTTACCGGTCAACTAGATAAAGATGCACTAAGTGACGTTTATAAAGCTTCTAATATTTACATTCAAGGTTCTAGTTATGAAGGTTTGCCGCACGTAATATTAGAAGCTATTAGTCATAATTTATCAATTATTAGTACCCCAATTGGAGGGACAAATGAAGTATTACTTGGAGGTAAAAATGGATGGATATGGAAATTGCATAACTCTTTTCAACCATTAAAGAAAGATTTAATAAATATCATTGAAGAGATTAGTAATGATATAGAAAAAGATACATTAATTAAAGAAAATGCAATGTCACATATAAATGAATTATTTAATGAAGAAGAAAACTTAAATTCATACATTGAAATCCTAAAAAAATGAAGAACTTACTTTTTTATGGAACAACACCCTATGCAATCAAAATTAGCTCTTCAGATTTTAATAAATTTAATGAATTATCTAAAACATTTAATACCTTTGTCTACTCAAGTAACAAAAATCCCCGATACATAGACCACAAAGTAGTAAAAATATTTTATATAAAAAAATTTAACAACTTTTTAATTAACTACTTTTATTTTTATTTCTTTAATATATTTTCATTTTATAAATTTGTTAAAAAAGAAAATATTGATATTGTTTCTGCAAAAGATCCAATTGCAGCATTGATCCCTACGATCCTTCTGAAATTTAGGCTTGCAAACTTTAAATTAGTGATTGAACATCATGGAGACTTTTTAAATCTACTAATGAACCAAAGAAAAGTGTATTTAAAAAAATTTACAATATTCCTTTCAAAATTAATTTCAAATTTTACATACAAAAATTGTGACTTAATAAGAGGAGTGCATGAAGAACAAACTGCAATACTTGAAAGAAAATTTAATAAAAAGACATCAGTATTTCCTGCGTGGGTAGACTATAAGACTTTTTATCCCAAAAATAATAACACCGGATTAAATAATGTTCTCTTCGTTGGAAATATTATCCCAAGAAAAGGTGTGCTTTTTTTATTAAAATCATTTAATATTTTTCAAAAAACGAGCAAGCATTTATATAATTTTATGATTATTGGCGATACGCCTAATATTAAATACTTTAAAGAGTGTCAAAATTTAATTACACAAAACAATATCAAAAATGTAAAATTTTATGGTCCCATGAATCCAGATCAAATAGCAAAAAAAATGAACGAGTCTGACCTTTTGGTTATGGCAAGTAATTTTGAAGGCTTGCCGAGGGTTTTAATAGAAAGTGGATTATGTAAATTACCAAGTTTAGCAACAAATATTGAGGGTATTGCTACGCCATTTAACTCAAAGGGTGGCACTATCCTTTATGAAAATAATAATGAAGAAGAATTTATAAAAAATTTAGAGTTATTTTTTAATAATTTGCAATTACAGGCTGATCTAGCTGTAAGAGCTCACCAATTAAGTAATTCACTATCTGGATCTGGAGTATTTGGAAACAACTGGAAAAAAATTGCGGATAAACTATATGAGTAAACTACTATATCTAAATCTTGCTATTGATAGTGAAGATACATCTCTGGGGTTTGCTATTGGTTGGCTTGAAGAAATATCAAAAAATTATGATTCGGTAGATGTCATAACTTTAAGACTAGGTAAATTGCCAACCTTGGATAAAAAAATTAATATACATGGACCAACTTATTCCAAAAATAAATTAACAAAATATAAGTTTCTTTACAAAACTGCAAAACAATTAATAGAAAGCTCAAATTATGACAGATGCTTTTCCCATATGTCACCTATATCAATTTTTGTTATTTCATTATTATTAAGAAGCAAAAATATAAAGTCTACACTGTGGTTTACACATCCAGGACCAAAAATTGGCCTGAAAAAATTGGTTCTATATATTTCTTTTAAACTTTCTGATCAAATTTTGACTGCATCCCCAACTTCATTTCCCTTTAAATCAAAAAAAGTTCATGTTATTGGCCACTCAGTAAATTTAGAAAAATTTCAAAATAAAAAAAATAAGTTTGAACCGAATAATTTCTTAATCTTATCAAGAATATCAGAATCAAAAAATTTAGAAATTAGCATCGATGCATTTTTAAAATCTAAATTTGGGAATAAGAATCTTGATGTGATTGGAGGACCGTTAAATAAAAATGATGAACAGTATTTAAAAAAATTAGAATTTAAATATTCTAATTTAAATAATATTAATTTCTTGGGAAAAACAAAACATATTGATCTACCTAATGTTTTGGAAAAATATGATATTAATTTTAATAGTGCTGGAAAAGGTTTCTATGACAAAGCTGTTTTAGAAACATTATCAATGGGAATTATAAATTTTTATCACAACCCAGACTTTGATAGTATTTTTAAAAGCTATTCAGAAAATTATTTTTTTAATGATTTAACTGACTTAACTTTAAAAATAAACTTATTGGAAAATTTTCAAAATTTTGATTTCAATAATTTTTTTCAATCAATAAATAGAGATTTAGCAAAGCATTCATTAAGTACTCTGAATGAAAGATTAAGTCGAATTATTTAAATTAGTTTTAATCCATTTAATAGTTTTTGATAGTCCAATTTCAATATTTACAGAAGGTTGATAACCAAGTAATTTTTTAGATTTTTCTAAATCCGGCTTTCTTTGCATTGGGTCATCTACAGGTAAATCCTTATAAATTATTTTAGAATCTGAATTAGTTAATTTAATTATTAATGTTGCGAGATCTTTAATAGACATTTCATTATCATTTCCTATATTGAAAATATCTGATTTTGTATAATTTAATGCTAATAAAAGCCCTCTTACTGTATCCTCTACGTAAGAAAAAGACCTTGTTTGATTTCCATTTCCATAAACAGTAATGTTGTGGTTATTTAAAGCCTGAACAATAAAATTAGTAACTACCCTCCCATCACTTAATTGCATATTTTCTCCATATGTATTGAAGATTCTTATAATGCTTGCATTTAAATCGTACTCTGTCACATATGCTTGTGTTGCAGCTTCAGCAAATCTTTTGGATTCATCGTACATACTTCTAGGACCTACTGGATTTACATTTCCCCAATAGTCTTCTCCTTGTGGACTTACTTTTGGATCACCATAGACTTCTGAAGTTGAAGAAAGAAGAAATTTTGAATCGAATTTTCTTGCAATACCTAATGCATTAATTGTACCTATGCTTCCAGATTTAAGAGTGTTAATAGGATATTGTGTATAAGCTAATGGAGAAGCACAGCTTGCTAAATGAATTACAAAATCAACTTTTTCAGAGATTTCAAAGTGATTCTGTATATCATGAGAATGAAATTCAAAATTTTCTAAATTAAAAAATTTTTCAATATTTTTTTTTGATCCAGTTAGTAGATTATCTAAAACAATAACTTTATCAGCTTTATCTATAATATTACTAATCAAATGAGTACCTATAAATCCCGCTCCTCCAGTTATTAAGTACTTCATAATCTAATTCCAAAAACGATAATACAAACTGTACTTTAGTTTTTTAACCGTATCTTGCAAATCCTTATAAGAATCACCTAAGGGAAACATTTCAACAATAAGTGATTCATCTTTTAATAAATTAATATCACTAAAAACAAAATCTGAAGAAACAAATTTGTCATATATTTCGACGTTAATACCAATTTGTTTTAATTTTTCATAAATTATGAATGTTGGAGAATGTCTTACATCATCAGTATTTTCTTTAAATGAAGCCCCTATTAAACATACTTGTTTTAAATCGTTAGTTTTCAACATATCGACCAATTTATCTGAAAACCAGCTTATGTGAACATCGTTAGAATTAATAATTGATTGTACTAACGGCAAATTTAAATTTTGATTGTTTGCTAGTGTCTGAATTTCTTGCACGTCTTTTGGGAAACATGAGCCACCCCAACCTGGAGAAGGCCTGAAGTAATCAACACCAATTCTAGAATCTAAACCCACCCCTTTTAGCACATCCTCTTGATTAGCTTTTAATGAATCAATTATTCTTGATGCTTCATTAACAAAGGACAATCTTAAAGGTAAATATGCATTAGACAAATACTTAATTAATTGAGAACTAACTGGATCAGTATAAATTATTTCTGTATCAATACCGTTATATAAGTTTCCTACAATCTTCATATTTTTAATATTTAATGAACCAACTATAACTCTATCTGTTTGAAAAAAATCATCAAAAGCACTTCCTTCTCTTAGAAATTCTGGATTAAAAACTAAATTATCATAATTAATAGATAAATCTTTGAATATCTTTTCAAGTGCTAACGGATGGACAGTTGATTTAATGCATATTACAGAATCATTATTGATTAAATCTTTGATATTATTAAACACAGTGGAAATATAGCTAACATCTACCTCTCCGTCTTCTGTAGTTGGAGTTTGGACACAGATTAAAACTACATCGATATTGTCCCATTTTATATTGTTGTAATTATCAAAAAATTCGACGTTTTGCTGAATTTCTGAATTTAACAAATAATCATCAATTTTCGTTTCAACAAAAGGTGCTCTACCGTGTTTTAGTGAATTAATCTTTTCTTTATCAGTGTCAATAAAACTTATTTTATGTCCAAGTTTTGCTAAGGATAGACCTGTTACTAATCCAACATATCCGACACCAACAATAACTAATTTCATAATTTGATGATACATATTATTAGACTTTATAATGACATTGATGATATATTATCTTGCCCATTCTGACTGGATATTAAAACAATCAAGAGCAGATATTGTTAAATCAATCGATACTAAATTTAAAATAACTGCAATTTGTCCACTCGAAGAAAATGCTAAGGAAATAGTTGATACATACTGTGAATCAATTTTGTGGAATACTAATAAAAATATTCTTTTTGATATTTTTGGAATTATCAATTTAAGGAGAATTCTTTTAGAAATTAACAAAAATAACACAGTACACATATTTACCATTAAGTCACTTTATATGTTTATTTTTGCATCAATATTTTTTAAAAAAAGATTTAATGTAATAGTTTCAATTACAGGGCTGGGTTTTCTTTTTGCAGATACTTTATTAGCTAAAACTTTAAAATTTTTAACAAGGATATTAATTATATTAAAAATTAACAACAGTGTAGATTTAATTATTTTCCAAAATATTGAAAATAAAAACGATTTTGTTAAATATTCAAAATACAGAAACGAAACAAAAATTATTGAAGGAAGTGGTTTGAACACTGAGAAAATTAAAGTGAAAATCAATCCCAATCCGATCACTAAAGTTATTTTTGTTGGAAGATTGATGAGAGAAAAAGGAATATACGAATATTTAAAAATTGCAGAAACTATGAATAGTAATTCTAACTTTGAATTTTATTTAGCTGGAAAGCCTGACTTTGGAAATAAGAGTAGTATCGGTGAAGAGGACTTGCAAAATATAAAAAATAGTTCATATGTGAAATACCTTGGTCAAATTAATGTGAATGAAGAGCTTTACAAGTATGACATATTGGTTCAGCCAAGTCATCATGAGGGGCTCTCTAGAATACTTTTAGAAAGTATGTATGCTGGCCTGTACTGTATTTGTAATGATATTCCTGGAATGAGAGAAATAATTATTAAAACTAACTTCGGATTGCTAATTAAAAATAATGATATCAAAAATTTTATTAACGAAATAAAAAACTTTAATTTAAATCCTAACTTTTCTAACTATGACAATGCAAAAAATATTATAGACAGCATTTACTCGGTTGAAGCAATTGCTAAAGAATTCACCAAGATTTATGATGAATTTGCTTGAGAATTTCCAGCTATCAATATATTTAGCATCAATTCTTGCATTCATTCTCTCTATAATATTTTGCAGCTTAGTAATTAGGATAAATAAAAACTATAAAACTAAAGAAAATAAACAACAAAGGCTCTCTAATTTAAATATTGTTCCTCTCGGTGGTGTGGCAATGGCAATAAGTTTTTTTGTATCAGTCAGATTACTTGGAGAAGCAGCTCCTATTATGGTAACAATATCAATTTTTGCCCTTGCAATATCTATTTTAGGAGTCATTGATGATTTTCTGAATTTGAGCTGGAAAATTAAAATTCTTTTTCAATTTCTATTTGTTGCTATGCCGATACGGTTTCTTGGCGAATATATAAATATTGAAAATATTACCGGTTTAAATTTTTCTAATAATTTAAATTTTTTATTTACAGTTATATGGATAATTATTTTAATGAACTCAATAAATTTTATTGATAATATGGATGGTTTTGCTGCTGTAAACAGTTCTTTTATTTGCATTGCAATTACAATTTTAGCTTTTATTTATAACCAGAACTATCTTGCAGATGTAAGTTTCATACTACTATTTTCTATTCTTGCATTTTTTATTTTCAATTTTCCGCCAGCGAAAATTTATATGGGAGATTCTGGGAGCTTATTTATAGGTTTTATATTTGGATTTATAAGTATACTTTTTGACTGGAATCCGGGTGGTGAGAGTTTTCTTTACAGTTCTATACCCCCAGTATTTTTATTTTTTACTGTTCCATTGCTTGATTTTTTAACGGTATTTATTTATAGAATTAAAAATAATATATCTCCGACAACAGGAGGTACGGATCACATATCACATAGATTATTAAAACATGGTTATTCAGTTCAAAAAATTCTTTTAGTGTTTGCAGTAATTAATATTTTTATATTTATATTACTTGCATTATCAATAAGATTTGAGAATTTGTCACTGATTGTATTTGGTATATATGTTTTGTTTATAGTTTTTCTATTTTTAAGATTTCAAAAAATGGAGCCGCTAAATTAAATCTTTTAAGGTTTGTATTCTTTCCTCTGTACCAGCATCAATCCACCAAGATTCTAAAATACTGTAATTAACATTTTTTTTATTTAAAAAAACTTTGTTTAAATCAGTAACTTCTATTTCTCCTCTTTCTGAGGGATTTAAAAGCCTTATATACTCAAAACATTTGTATTCATATATGTATAAACCTACTACTGCAAATGATGAAATATAATCTTGGGGTTTTTCGTATATATCAATTACTCTGTTATCTGAAACCTCTATTACACCAAATTCTTGAGGATTTGAAACTTCCTTAACAAACAAATGAGCTCCCAAGAAATTATCTAAATCAAAATTAATTAAAGGGTTCGAGCCAAAAAAATTGTCTCCCAAAACAAAAGTTATCAGAGAATTTTCTGGTATTTTTTCACTTGCATAAGATAATGCGTCTGCGATTCCATTAGGTTCTAATTGAACAACAAAATCTATATTAATATTATTAAAGTTTGACTCTACATCGTTTTTAATCATGTCGTGAAATTCAGGATTAGTTATAATTACAAAGTTATTGAGACCCCAGGATATAAGTTGTTTAATCTGAAGAGAAATCATACTTGTTCCATTTATGTCAATTAAAACTTTTGTATAGTTATTTTGCTTATAGTCTTTTAATCTAGTTCCAAGACCCCCAGCCGCAATTACTGCATAATTTTTTTCCATTTACTAATAATAAAAGAACATAATGATTAAAGTTGTAGTTTGACTATGAAATTTAATAAACAGCACTTATTACTTTTGGGAATTGTTTTTGTAGGTATTACAACATATACAATAATTCCAAACTTCGAAAGGGAAGATTTCGATCCAGATATTATTGAAGATATTTCTTCAGGAACCATTACAACAACGACACTTGAAGAAACGATTGAAAATTCAATTCCAGAAGTTACGGTACCAGTTGAATCAGAAGAAACTTTTGAAACTTCTATTTATGATAGTTTATTGATTAATAATGAATCAAAAAGAATCGATGATCTGTTTACTTCCTATTTAATTATTGGTAGCGATGAAAGAAGTAATTCAAGTTCTTTGAGTAGGGGTCAAGCTGAAGGCAGTAGAGCAGATGTAATTCTAATAGTAATTGTAGACTCTGATAATAATGTATCTCTTGTTTCCCTCCCAAGAGATCTACTTGTTGAAGATCCATGTACTCAGAATATACAAAGAATTAATAGTTCTTACATAAATAATGGTTGTGGATCAGATGCTGAAAATTTATCCGCAGTAATTTTAAATATTACAGGTTTAAAAATCAGCCACTTTGTAAAATTTAGCTTCGAAGGATTCGAAAAAATTATTGACTCCATTGGTGGAGTTGAAATATGTGTAAATGAAACACAAAGAGAAGGTTATTCATTTGAAATTCAAAAAGGCTGTAATAATTTAAATGGTGAAATAGCACTTAACTGGATTGTCTCAAGAAATACAGAAGTCCTTGATGGAGAAAAAATTATTAATGAAAACGGCGAAGATGTTTCATCATGGAAACCAATGCTTGGTGTTAGTGACTTAACAAGAATTAAAAAACAACAACAACTAATTTTATCCATGATGCAAAAAATAAATAATTTTGACTCATTTAATAATTTTTTAAATTTTGTAAATGCACTTGAGGATACTTTTACAATTGATAAAAATATTTCAACATTAGAAGCATCAAACCTGCTTTGGGATTTCAGAAATATTAATCTTGACACTGTAAATAAACTTACAGTTCCAACATACAACTATACGACAGATGATGGCGCAGAAGTTTTAATTCTTGATGATAATTTTTATAATTTTATTCAATCTAATAATTTATTAGATTAAACACTGAAGCCACAACTTATAATAAACATTAAAACCATATCTGGGGAATAAATCATATCGTTTGTCAAATTTAGAAACAAAAACATTAATGCAGCTAGTAGGGCAAACATATTATTTAACTTATCAAGAAATAATAATTTACTTATAAAATAAAATATTATAGAGTAAAAAAGTAAAGATATAAGAATTCCAAATTCAACACTGAACGTTAGATAGCCATTGTGTGCAGTTGTTAACTGACTTAAAAAAGAAGGATCTACTATGGGAGGTTGGGTATTTGATATTTTTCCTTCTTTTTGTATCAATACACCGCTTCTTAAACTCTTATCTCCAATTGTATTTGATTCAATGAAAACTCCTTGTTCGTTAGCCCAATAAAGAAACAAGCGACCATCATCAATTTCTAATTTCCATGACTGAGTTTGATTATTTTTGATTGAAGTATTAGAAACTAATGTTTGTCTATCCCAAGGTATTTCAGGAAATGATAGTTTTAGGATAATTTCAAAATCATTTGTAAAGTCATAGTTATTTTCTATTGCTATCCAATATTTATTTGGTCTAAAAGTCTTGAGTCCATTATTTTCAAAAGTTATGTTGGCATTATAAGGAGATAGGGAATTAGGTTTAAAGACGAAATATTCTGTTCCTAATTTTTCTCTGGAAAATTTTATAGTATTCGTTGTATTTTTATCAGATATTGTTATTTCTTGAATAACTGCATCTAAAAATGTATTTCCAAAAGACTGACCATCTGAATGTCCGCCTATTTCCAAATAAGATGAATTGCTATTAAATCTAATAATGTCACCCGAAGTCCTTGGGTAACCAATCATGTCCCAACCTAAAGAGTCTGGGGAAGTATAAAAGGTAACAGAACTTCTTGGAAGTAATCCTTCATTTCTTTGAAATTTCATTTTAATGAAGCCTTGTGTATTTCTAAAATTGCATTCTTTACAATACTTTTTATAATTTTCAAGTGAAACAATATCTTCTTTGAGGCTTAATTGCTCAACAATTACAGCTAATTCACCAATAGCAAGTTCTCTATTTTTACATGATATGAATTTATCATCTGTGCATGGCACAAAGAAGAAATTGTATGGTATATTTTCTAACTGTAATTGATTTATATTATTTTCATAGAATTCTTCCAAAAAGCAATAGAATTCGCCTCTTAAAATATTTGAATTTTTTTCATCAAAGCAGTTAGAATTTAAAACTTTATCACTTACTGTTGTGTTGTCGATTTGAAAAACAGCCGACAAGAAATCAATTAACAACATACGTTTAACACGAACATGTTGGCAAGTTATTCTATCTTCGGCACATTCAGTAATTAATTTACTTTGTACTAAAATTTCATAACCACCTCCAGAGGTACCAATAAAAAATTTAATATCTGAGTTCCTATACTCCTCAGGTGTGATGCCTAATTCAACTCTGTTAAGGGTAATATTCAAATTTTCTTCAAGTATTTCGGGATTTATTGATAAAAAATAATCATTATATATTTCTTCAACATACATTCCAGGACCTAGTCCTTTTAGAAGTGATATATTTTCAATTGCTATTTGAGTTAAAAAACCTCTATCACTTTCTTTTAAAAGAATTTTAGAATCACCAATAAATAAAATTCCTAGTACAGAAAATATTATGACTGATGAAATACTTAATATAAGTTTTATACTTTTTCTTTGATAAAGTAAATAAAAAATTGAGCCAAGAAATATTGAAAGATATGATCCTCTTGAAAAGGTTAAAAAAACTAGAAATAAATTAGCAATGGAAAGGAAAATAAAATACCTTTTTTTTAACTCTTTAAAAAAGTACAAATTCAAAAATGTGAGAATAGTAAACATGCCGCCCGCAACATTAGGGCCTGATCCTTGAAAACCTGATAACCTACCTCGTTGAAGAAATGAAGGATTCTCATAGAAATAAGAAATCCACCCTATAGTATTTTCAACGTATGAAAGTTGAAAAATTGATGAAACCAAATTTAAAAGTGTAACAATTGAAAAAGGAATTATAAAATACTCAAGGCTATCAACTCTTCTTTTGGTTACAAAATTAGTAAATAAATATCCTATTAGACAATAGAACATCCATCTTAAAATGAAAACATTAAGGCCATAAATAATTAATGAAAAACATAAAATTATAAATAAAGAACCCCAAAGTTGAAGTTCTTTAAGTTTTATATTTTTATAATCTTGATTTTTTATAAAATCAAAAAATAGTAAAAAAGAAAATAATAATACTAAGAAATCTGAAAATTCAATAAACCCAAGCCTTAGATAGCTTGGAGGTGAAATTAGAGAAATTGCAACAAGCAAACCTAATGATACTAAGTACAATTTTTCCTTCAAGTGGGCCTGGCAGGACTCGAACCTACGACCGACGGATTATGAGTCCGTTGCTCTAACCAACTGAGCTACAGGCCCTAAT
>MDSV01244014.1_pt1 | contig 13889 bp, 5 predicted proteins | sample 810851 | NCBI WGS metagenome assembly MDSV01 (sample SAMN05326640, study PRJNA326480) | marine metagenome | isolation source: seawater | place: Atlantic Ocean: North East | collected 2012 | reverse complement strand
TTTTGTATTTCGTTCATTTTCTGAATCGGCGGATAATGTTCCACCAGAATTAGCATATGGTGGGTATGCGAATTTACTTGGGCGATATGACCAAGAAACTGGAACAAATCCAATTACTCCACTTAATGGTAGAGAAGACGTATTAAGTGCAAAGTATCATACGGGCGGTCCCTACTACTATTGGACATCTGGATTTGGACACTTCAGAAGTTGGGGGGCGGACGGGATAGTGAACGCTGGCGGTAGCTATACGTACACCTACTCTAATATCATGAGTGAGTACTCCCCCTATGACAACTATAATATTAGGACAGTTCAATTTGCGTGTTATTATACTGAAACCAAAATGATAGTCGGGTTTTTCGAAACAATTGAGGGCGTTCCTGAGCAGCTAAATATGCATCTAATAGAAGCATCAAATGGTGCGCGCGCAGGTGGTGCAAAAACCTATGGCTTGGGCTCCGCACCGTGGAGTTTTACATTCGTCGAGTCGCTTAACAGAACGTTCCGGATCACAAGCAGTAGTATTGGGAGTGATTTATATAATAATCTTGAAGATTATGGTTGGCCTCGAACTGCAGAAGACTTAAGATGGTCTTGGGATAATCCAAGTTACATCGTTGAGCCAAATTACACTAACGCCCAGGAACGTGGGTGGCATTTTTACGCAGGAAACTCATTTAGTACAATCCGTGATGCTAACTTTACTATTGGAACTCTGAATTATTGGAAATTCAATATTTATTATAATGACGGCTCTGGAAATATAGTATTATATGATAAAGTCGAATCTAGCTCAACATTAAAGGTAAAAACTTCTTACACAGCATATTTAAATACTAATTTTAGCCCATCTGGTTATGGAAATCTAAAGGGAGTTAGTTATGGTCAATTAGATATATTTATGAGAGCTCTTAACGATTCAGAATTATTTGATTATTTGGCTCCTTATGACGAAGAACCAGAAATAGAAGGAGTAATGCTAAAATATAATGATGAAATATTACAATATTCAAATAACATATCAATAGAATTGACATCAACAAATAGAACGATATTAACATCTAATGGAGGACAATGGGAAAATACTAACTATTCATTTGGAAGTGAAAATGTTATTAATAGTTTGAATGGAGATATTAAATTTAGATTTGTTTCTGGTGGACAATTTATTGTTGGAATATCTGAAAATTCTTGGAATAATTGGGGTAAAAATAGAAATGTAACAAGTTTAACAACATCTGATATAGAAACTTTTGGTTTTAAACAAGATGCTTCTTCTTCAAGTTTGATTAATCGTAGAAATTTTTATTCAGGTAGTAATAGAGGTTTGAATTTAACTGGATGGTCATATTTGACAGGACAAAATCATATAGATCCATTGGTTGGTCATGTTGGTCGTATATTTTGGAATACAAATTATACAAACAATACTACTATTGTAACTACACAAATTGATGGACAAACAATATTAGAAACAATCGTCGAAAAAGTTATTGATAAATGGTACATATATGGTCATATTTTTAGCGAATCAACAATAGAAATATATAGTCAGGCAATTAATATTCCAAGACTAAGTGTAGCAGGAATGGTTTTACCAGATATTGATGAAACGTTTACACAAGAATTTACACGAAGTGGATTTGAAACAGATCAAAAATCAATAACAATATTACATACATTTTCTATACCAGAATTTAGAAGGCTGCAGGGCCGAGGCGGGGTGCAGCGCCATTTTGGGCGTCTTTATGGTACTAATATCGCAGGTTTAGAGAAACAATTATTTTGGTCTTATAGCAACACTGATAATTATTTAGGAATACAAACCTCAAGTGGTTCAACAACCAATAGTGTTACTACTCAGAGTAATACTGCATTACAAATAAATGAACTTAATTATGAAGAAGATTATTTATTCGTATTAAGATGTAGAGCACCAACCAATAATTATGATGCTGGTCCATTTTTGTATTCTTCTATATATGAATGGGTTGATGGAAAATTAAGTCATTTACAAACTTTTACAGGAAATTCTATATTATATGATTGTGTTTCATATAAATATGAAATAAACGTTATTTCTGGTTCAGATCATCCAATGAATTGGTATAATAGAAATGTTGATATATTTACAGAATATTTGGATGAAGACCAAATTTTCAGTTATGGTAATTCTCTTTTACTTGAAAAGAAAAGATTTAAATCAATTGATATTGCTTTAAATAATCCGAATGAATGGGACTATTATAATGGTCACGGATATATACATGTTTGGCCTGGTGAGCCATATATACAATCAGAAAAAGCAGAAAGACTATTTCCAGGAACTGTCCCATTAGATATTAGTAGTATAACGGATGTTACTCCTCATTTTACTCTTGTATGGAAGGCTCTTTTACCAACAATTGAATCTAATACTTTCTTGATTTCAGTGTGTACTCGTAATGATGATTTAGATGATGATTTTGACACTCGTGCAAATCTTACATATCAAATGTATATTAAAAAAACTGAAAATGAGGGGGAATGGAATATAAAATCGAGGTCATATTCTACAAATATAACTGAAATTACAGATAATAATGCTTTAGAACCAAGTAACAATTATAAATGGTTTGCAATGCGTAACTCCCGGAGTAACGATGGTGTGGAATGGGAATTATTAGTTATTCAAACTGATTCACCACATCCATCAAATGGTAATGTATTATCAATAAATGAATTTGCTGGGAGGATCGGACAAACAAACACCCATTTGATGCACTTCGAACACGATTCACCAAACAAATCATTATACAAGGTATCTTTTGGAGTTAAAAATTTTAATCAAGATTTAGTAGTTAGTAAAGACCATCGATTTGCAAGTATGAGTCTCATTCATGGTTCTTTGAGTGTTAATGAAGTAATTAGTTTTATGTCAAGTGAATATGAACCAGAAATATATGTTCCTCCACCAGAACCAGAACCTGAAACATATGACGGAACTACATTTATTGAATATCAAAACAGAGCCCCAGGCGGAAACCGACATGAGATTGATATTACAAGACCGGAATCAACATGGGGATATAATGTTACAGACGGAATTACAATAATTATCGTGGGAAATGCGAATAATAATGGTAGAGGCGAATGGGATACTTTCTTTCAATTATTTAGTGAGCATTCTACCTCTACAAGTAACTTTCTATGTGAAGTCCGAAGTCGTTATGATTCATCTCCATATGGCTACTATAGCGCACATAAAGGAGGCTATTCAAATCAAAATCCAGATGACAAAGTTATAATACCATTTCCATTCAATAATAAAAAATATATGTGGGTATACAAAGCTATACACGGTATTGTCACTTTTACAAGATATGGACTTGATTCAAATTCTGAATTAGAAATAAAGAATTATGTAAATGAGTCACAAACATTGAGAGGGGGTTATTTTGAAGGTAATAATCCGAAATATAGACTATATTTTAACGGGCCATACTCATCAACAAGTGCCGAACAATCCGATTATTCTTATAATTTGTTGGAAATTAGATGGGGAAATACACCAGATTCCGTTATAGAAGACTTAGCAAAAAGCTTTATATTACCTATTGAACCAGAACCAGAATACAGTTCAATTGAAGTTGGATATATTTTCAGAAAGGAGGACGAAGAAGACAGGGCAAGCAACCAGGGATTCTCATATAATGTAATGACTCAAATTGATCTTACTAGACCAAGTTATATTAATGATGGATTTACATTTATAACTTACTGCTTTGGAATCAGGGGAGCAGGTAGTTGGGATACTTTGTGGCTTATATATGGAGAGGGTGTCGGGCAAATAGCTCAATATAGAACTAGATGGGGGAATAATGGTTATGGCATTTATAATGGAAAGGATATATCAAATACCCAAATACCTTATCCGTCCGGCGGTTCGACAAGTCCAGCTGTGTTTGTCTTTAGAGCTGTTGGTGGTGAAGTTAGTTGTAAACAATACCAGCACACCAATGGCAATATTGAGGTGGTTAATATTAGAACTACCAATCACGGAAATAGTTGGGATTTATCAACAAATTCTGGAACAACAGATTATACAAAATATTATCATGGTAATTTACCATCATATACAATATATTTCAATGGGCTAACAAATAGTACAGAGCCGGCTAATTATTATTACGATATAAATGAAGTATTGTGGGGAGCAGTTACTGAAGATGATGTTTTGTTTAAAGTTAGTAATTACTTAGTGGGACCACCAGAGCCAGAACCAGAACCAGAACCAATGCCGCCATCAGAACCAGAACCGGAAGCACCATTTTGGTGGACTACAGATGCGCATTTAAATGTTCCCCAATCAGCTTTGAATGATATTAATGGAAATAACGTAATATTACAAAATCAGCATTTATATGGTACTGGAGTATTAGGAACTGGTGCTAGTAATAATAGTCAGTCGGCTGAAATGCCATCACCTTCACAATTACCATATTTGACTGGATACACACTTATAATACACTTTAATTATGATTCTAGTGCACCAATTCCAGCGAACAACGATTCGTTTTTTACTATTAGAATGCATCATAATTTATGGAAACAGAATACCAATAGCTGGAATTATATGTGGTGTAGATGGCATACAAGTGGTACAAGTAAAATAAATTGTCATTCCTACAGAACATATCTGACTCAAAGTGGTGATAATAATACATGGACTACTAGTCATAACGGCAACGACGAAGACTTTCAAAATCATATGGATCAGGATAATGAGTTTATTTTTGTATTAAGAAGTGGTGATCACGCTAGAGGTAATAATACTTCTGGTTTATCTTTAAGAATTTACAAAAAAAGTGATTTTGATTTATCTTGGGATAACACAATTCGTGACTATGATAATGCTCTAAGTAAAATGGAGATAGCTGCAACGATGGTTATTGATAGAAATGAAGGACATGATTTGTGGATAAATGGATATCATGCTAACTATACTACAGGTAATCGTAGAGGAGTTGTAGACCATGGTTTTGAATACAAAGAAGTAATATGGGATTATCAATGTATTACCGATGAACAGATTGATGAATATTTAGAATCTACTTGGAAAACTAAGGAGAAACCACCTGAGCCTGAACCAGAACCAGAGCCAGAACCAGAACCAGAACCAATGCTGCCACCAGAACCAGAAGCAGAACCAGGACCACCTGAGCCTGAACCAGAGCCAGAATCAGAACCAGCGCCAGAACCAGAGCCAGAATCAGAACCACAATCACAACCAGAACCAGAATTAAAAAGAGAAGAATGGTCTGATTTCAGGCTTTCTGGATATGAATTACCATATGCAAATGGAAATGTTTATTCAAATGGGCAAGAAAATGCTGGTTATAAAACAGCTTTTAATCGTAATACTTATGAATCAATTCACCCAAGTACTTCTGCAGCGTTTTCTTTTGTTTTGCGATTTAGAATTAATGATAATGCACCTGGTGGTGGTGGAGATGGAATTGCTGCAAATGAAGCCGGTAATTCTTCTACTGTAACTGGAACTCGAACAGTATTCCATATGACAAGTGTGGCTGAACCGACTAATAGCAATACGGATATGATTAAAATTACTATGCCTCATAGTTCAAGTATACTAAGACTATATGTGCATAATGATGAGTTATCTGCAAACGCAACTATACAAAATGATTTTCCAGATTTTACAACATTTAGTTCAAATAAAGATTATTATATTGCAATAATAAATAGTGACGTTAATAATAGGTTTGATTATAGAATATATGAATATGATAGAAATGCAAAATACCAACCAACCACATTAATTCATCAATATGAATATACAAGTGGTTATATTAGTAGAAGAGAAGCTATTTATATAGGGATTAACACAACAAATTCGGGAACAATAACTCTTGGTGCAAATTATGAGTATTTAGGATTTGATATGAATCTTTATGAAATGAATTTTGATACAATTGAAAAGCATATAAGAAAATATTATACGTCAGACTGGTTATTATCGGACCAATTAATAAGAAATGTTAGTAATGATTTTGGTTATCAAGGTATTGATACTTCCGGGAACGAAAACATCAAATATATGTGTTATTATGATGAATCAACATTGTTAGTTGGTCATCATTATGAACTCGAATCTACTACATACTTAAGAATGAGTTTAGTAAATATATATTCTGGTACATATGTATCGGATAGTGGTCGTTATATATCGAATTTGCCCAACATGGCCGCTTTAATTCCTAATAGTGAAGGTATAAATGATAGAATAAATCCGACTAATGGGGGTGAATATAGAACTATATATAATTATTCAATTGTATATAGTTCTCCCAGCCTCAATGTTCTTTTAGATTATAATGCTACTGGAACTAATTTTAACAGCGACATTGCTATTGATGTAACTTCGCAATTAGATGTAACTGCTGCAGGAATATTAGGTAATGCGGATAGAACAATAGCATTAACACTGAACTTACAACCTGGTTCTGCCAACTACGGTAGTAACTGGATTCTATATATAGCCGGTTATGGATATCAATCAACAAATGAGAAGGAATTTGCTATCAAGGCATCAACTATTCCATCAGCAGCAAATGCAAATAAATTTGCATTTGGTATATCGCACGATAACACGAAATGGTATTCTAGTACTCTGTTTCTTGATCCTAATGTAACTACTACAATTGCTTGTAGTTATCAAGGAAGTAATCATACACTATATATTTTTAAGAAGTTGGGTGAAATGGATGAGGCTGGTGATTGGGAAATGGATCCTGTACAGCTGGACGTGGCCGCCTTAAATACAACTCTTGAACCCGGACTTACTTCCCAACAATTTTTAATTGGAGGTGTAGAATATCAAAGTTCCAGTTATTGGTTCCGCGGTACTATAGGTAAATTCAAAGTATGGAATGTTGCATTTAATGACGTAACAAGTCTTATTACCGGCATGTCTCAAACCGTCTTGGATGGCACTGATATGATCGACGAAAATCAGTATATATTTACTGCTGGTACAAATTATAATTTAAGTGACTATTTTGTGTATGGACCACAACCTCCAGAACCAGAGCCAGAATCAGAACCACAGCCAGAACCAGAACCTGAACCGGAGTATGTTAATTACACTATAATAGAAGGTAATACTATTAGTCAATTATCAAGCAATATAACATTTGATGGATTTAATGTTATTTCGTCTGTTGGTGGAGAATGGGACAATTCTAATTTTTCATTTGGTTCATTAGAGGAGGGAAAGAAAACTGAAATTAGATTTAAATTTATATCTGGTGGGGAATTTATTCTTGGAATATGTGAAAATTCTTGGGGAAATTGGGAATCTTACACAAATGCGAATGATTTATCAACATCTAATATTGAAACATTTGGTTTTAAACAAGAATCAACAATTGTGAGTATAATTAGCCGAGATAATTTGTTCAGTGGTAGTAATAATGGTTTAGGCTTAACTGGTTGGGAACATTTAACTGGAACAAAACCACTAAACTCAATGATTGGTCGTGTTGGTAGAATAAGATGGATAAAGGATGATGATAATTCAACAACAACAATAATAATGTTTATTGATGGAACTGAAATTAATAGAGTAATACTTGATAAAATTGTTGATAAATGGTATTTATATGGTCATATTCGTAGCGAGTCATCGTTTCAAATGTTTAGATGGTTCTCATCTTTAGGTGTTGAACCAATACTTAGTTTAAATAGAACACAATTACCACAAGGTGGTAACGAAGAATTAACTCAAACTTTTGATAGACTTGGAGATGAAACAGATGAAAAATCATTGACTGTTTTTATTACCGCAGAAATACCATACGATTATGGAGTAATTGGTCAATTCTCCCGATGGATTGATATTCGTACAAATCCATATCAAAGCACAGCCGACCAACTTTTTCTTTGGGCACGACATCAGAATACTGACACTGGATTTAACATTTACACGAGAAACACAGCTACAGATAATAATATAACAGTAAGTCGAACAAATGATTTACGAATTGATAGTTTGGTTAGAAATAAAGATTATTTATTTGTATTCAGATGTGGTCCAAGTGATGTTGACCCAGAATGGGGATGTTATATTTATGAATGGATAAATGGTGAGTTATCTTTATTACAAAGTTATGAAAATACAGCAGTATTAAAAGATGTATTAAATTATACTCTCTATGTAAATAAAGCAAATTTATATAATTCAACAGATGAATCACTAAATTTCGTAAACAAACAACTGGACATATTTGGAGAATATTTTAGTGAAGAACAAATAAAAACATATGGTGAAGAATTAGGGTTCATTGAAGATCGAATTATAAATTCTATAGATATTGTCCAACTACCAGCTCACCAATGGCCAGAATTCACACAAGGACATTCTCAAGGGTATTATTGGCCAGGACCAGCGAAAAAAATATATTCTACAGATGTAAACGCAAGTGCTACAAACGAATTCTTAGATATAAGTAGTATTACAGATGGAGGTCATTTCACATTTGTATGGAAAGTTCGCATGCCAACTGCTTTTACTTCAGATTATATGTTTGGATGGACACAAGCTGAAAATAGTACTGTCGAATCAACTAATTCGTTTTTAAGATTTCATAGGGATGGAAATAATGATAAATGGAGATGGGAGGGCAGGACAACTGGTGGTGAAATTTATTACGCGGTCAATAACAATACTGGTTCTAATGGAGGTTCAAGTATGGATTATAATGAAAATTATAAGTGGTTTGCTGTTGTAATTGATAATAGTAACACAAAACCATGGGGTATATATTATGTGATTCAAACAGATTCGACAGACCCATCTGACGGAAATGTAGTCTCTTATGATGAATATGTTTTAAGTCGTGGTAACAATGAACATAACATAATAAATTACTTTTTCAAAGAAAGCAAAATATACAAAATGTATTTCGGTATGCAAAATAATAGTAATGGTGATTTTGCATCGAGTTCAGATACAAGATATTGCCATTTCCATGTAATAAAAGGTTGTTTGGCTTATGATGAAATTATTGATTATATGTCTGAATTGCCTAATGAGCCAGAACCTGAACCAGAACCTGCACCAGAGCCTGAACCAGAACCTGAGCCAGAACCACCAGAGCCTGAACCGGAACCAGAACCAGAGCCAGAAATGACGTATACTCTGGACTGGTCTACAACATCATTTAACAATAGCAGACAAATATGGAACTACACCAGAGATTCTCTTTATCCAGACGGAATAACAATAATTAACGCCGCAAATACAAGTAATCAAGGTAGGGGAAATTGGGATCTAATGTATCAGCTAAATGGAGCTCACAGCACAGCTAACTTTTTGTTTCAATACAGAACCGACTGGGGAAATTATACATATGGTCTTATACAGCATCGCCTGCCGGGTAGTGGAAATATATCAGTGCCATATCCAGACCAACATACTGAATATGTGTGGGCATTACGTGCTGTTGAGAAAAAAATAAGTTTTATACGTTATGAAAATGTTAATGGCCGTTTAGAATCTCTCACTTACTACGATGAAGAAACAACAGATGAATCTTATCAAGGTAATTTCGAGAAATATAGAATATACTTTAACGGTCCTACAAATTCGTCAACGACTATGCAAGCAGATTATCAATGGGACTTTCTTGAAGTATACTGGGGAAGAATGAGACATATTGACATAGAAAAAAGGGCGATGGAATATTGGGGGTTAGAACCCGAGCCAGAACCAGAACCTGAATCAGAACCAGCACCAGAACCAGCACCAGAACCCCCACCAGAACCTGAACCCGAACCAGAACCAGCACCAGAACCAGAACCAGAACCAGAACCAGAGCAGCCTCCAGAACCAGAACCTGAATCTGAAGTTGATTGGGGAATTCCAACAGTATATGCTTTGAGAAGTGCACGTGGGTTTGTTTGGGATCCTAAGACATCATCGCTAACTACAGATTTGAACGCTCACACTTCTGGTGGATCCGGGACTCATGGTAGCGTAAACGATGAGGCTTATACAACAACCGCCTTGGAAGGACTTGATGGAATTTTGAGTTTTAATGTTGTAGGTCCCTCGGATGGGTATTTTCATGTAAATTTGTGTTCTAAAAAACCAGATACATTACAGTATTGGAATTCGTGGACTAGTGGAAATTTAACAAGATGGCTCAATAACACGAACAACAATGTTGCATTTCCTAATTGGTTCAGGGGTCACGGGATAACACATCATTCAAATGGTGCAATTGCTAACGCTCCAATGGGAGGACAATATAGATCGAGGAATTCAAATAAAACTGGTTTTATTTCAACCAATTCTACGGATCTCAATACCAACACAGCCGAACAGACGTTGAAGTGGCCATCCGCCACCAGTGGCAATATCCCAGGTTCTGTTCAAATTGAGATATACAATAATGGACACAATTCTAGGACTTCATCTCAATTTGGAAATATTACTATATCAAACTTGACCGATTCATGGCCTCACGCAAATGTTACTAAATGGTATTTACTCATTCATTTGTCGAGAACAGATATGCAATTAAATAATTTAAAATGGGAACCCGCAGTCTAGAAACTTCTGGACAAAATTATTAAATTTTTGGTACAAATGGTTCACCAGAAGTTTCCTTTTCTTGTGAAGTAATACAAACCGCACTCTTAATATAGGGGAAAGTCTTATCATAAATAGCATTAATAAGAAAATCTGCAACACTCATTCTTGGTATTGTTCCGGAACCTTTATTGATTATACAGATTTTTTTTAAATAATCATCAGTAAGTCCACTTGGACGCACAATTACAAATTCCAAACCACTACCAATTCCTTTGTCATCTAAAAATAAAGCTTCTTGATTATTTTTATCTATAAAAGCATCTTTAAGAACTGTTTTCATAAGTATTTGAAAAAATAATGGAGGTTCATCTACACTATCTCCAGCTCCTATTGATGTAACAATTGCAATTCTATTAGATGCTAATTTAGACTCTTTAATACATTGAATAATATTTCTTGTACCATCTGTTAACATAGATTTACCAACTTCTGAAGTAGCTCCACCTAAGCAAATAATTGTACCAGATATTACATTTCCATCATATACTTGTTTTACATCTTCAAAAGAAGAAACATCTCCTTTATAAATAGTATGAAAATCACTTGATTCTAAGTTTAACTTATTTTTAGGTCTCACAAGAGAATATACACCCTTATTCATAGTTAAGGCTTGATTTAACACACATTGACCGGTTTTACCAGTAACTCCAAAAATTGCTAAATTTGATTTAGGAATATATCTTTTTGTTGAAAAAGCATTAATAATACACAAATTGAAATAAAAAAATAACTTCATTGTTATAAATACTATAAATTATAGTAATAATCTTATACTAATACTGGTTGATTATATGATAAATATGGTGAATATTTTACACCTTTGAACATTTAAAACGCCGACTTTATATATTATATTTAAATATTCTATGGAAAAAACATTTTTTTAAATTATCGGAATAATCTATTTCTTTTATGAAGTTGTTTTTACAATATTTGTTTATAATTTTTGAAATATGAGGGGCATTTGTATCATCAAAAATCATTAAGGTATCTTTGTGAGCAAATTTTTTACAATTAATTAAATCATTTATAACACATTTTTCATAGTGACCACCGTCAATATGTATAATATCATATTTTTTATCATTATTATATTCTTTAACCGTAATTAAAGAATCACCTTCAACAAAATTAAAATTGTATTTATTTTTATAATAATTAGCTATATCTTTTACATAATTGTGCTGACATATATCAAATGATAAAACTTCTAATTTAGGATTTGATAACAAAAAAATTGCCATAGAATGTCCACCATTTAGTCCTATCTCTAATATATTTTTGGCATCTTTCACAATATTAAAAAAGTTATTTCTTAATATTAATTTATTATCATAACGATTGCCTTTTTCAAATTGTATAAAGTTACTTTGGTGTCTGTATAAGCAGTTTCCTTCAACTTTGTTTGTATATTTTTTTATAATATTATTAATATTAATTATGTCAGTTGTTTTTTCTAAACCTTCATTTGATAAATTCATTTATATATTAATAATATATTAATTATTGTCATACATTTACACCTTTGAATATTTAAAACGCTGACTTATTTAAATTATAGTAATAATCTTATACTAATACTGGTTGATTATATGATAAATATGGTGAATATTTTAAAAAATCATTGTATATATCTTCTTGTGTTAACATGAAAGATACAATAAGAGTATAATTATTTTTCCAGACTAACATATCGTATGTTTTTATGAATTTTAGTGGTTCAATTGAATTTCGAACAAATATAATTGGTCTATATACGGAATTATGAATATTATTATTAATAAATAATAGTTCTTTCATAGTATTAGAAAAGTTAGTATTTTCTGGTAAAGTCCATAAATGTTTATAAAATAGGAACTGTTTTATTAATATCCATACATCATCATTTAGTTCCATATAGTGAAAATAATAACTTTATTAGAAAAATATCGCAAAAATAACTATTTCGTTCAATTTAATATTATAATAAATAATGAACGAAATATTAGGATGGTATTCCAGTTTTATATATTCATTGTATCTTATACCTCAAATTATAAAAACGTATACAACTAAGAGTGTTGAGGATTTATCAGTTTTATCACTATGGATAACGTTTAGTGGCGGATTAGGCATGTTTTTATATTTATTTCAGCAAAAAGGACTATATCCTGTCAAGTTTAAAAATTGTTTTGGATTGTTATCAATTTCTACACTTTTGATTTTGTATTATATGTATAAAGATAATAAAGAAAGAATAAAGAAAGAATAAAAAAATAAAGGAAACTTTATTTTACAATTCTATTTATTTGTATATCGGTGCCAAGAGATAATTTTTGTTTAAAAATAGGTGGACTAACACCATATTGCTTAAATTTTGAATTACAAAAATATTGTCGGATGTGTTCGTCGATTGCACCAATATTGTTTATATTAAAATCTAATAACTCTTTAGCACAAGAGCCTTTTATCAAATACGATTCGGTTGTTAATTGAATTGGTGGATTGTACAATATTGGAACAACATCTTTTAGCGAGTTGTTGCGAAAAAATCGATTATTTAGAAATATAATTCCCCAGTCATTTGGGAATGTGAGATTAGATACATACTTTATTGGATTATCTATATTTTTAGCAAACATAACATCATCTTCAAAAATAAGATAAATTGCATTATCTGAATAATCGAGTTTTTTATATATGTTTAAGTGAGATAAGCAACAACCAATAACTCCAGGGCTTTTTGGTTTTTTACGAATAATATTCCATGGATTTATTGTTTTTAGCATTTCTTTAGTATATTCAATAGTTTTACCATCAACTGCTTCTATTACTTCAAAATTACTATTAACATCTAATTTATTTAGTATATTTTCATTAAAGTACTTTAGTCTATCGGGGCGTCGTTTTAGATTTATTAAAAAAGTTTTATCGATTTTCATTTAATCATATAAATGTATTAGTTCTTTAATACAAAACTAAAAAAAAAGTTTTATTTGGTTTTTGTTTTTTTTGATTTTTATTTGTTTTTGGTTTTAGTACATACAAAGGGATTGGGGGGTTGATTTTTTTGGTTTATACGAGGTTTTCTTCGTAATATTCAACAAGAGCCTTTCTCAAGTCGTTAAGGCTGGTATCAAGTTGGATAGTTTCAGCAAGTCCAGCACATCCAAGCATATGCATCATCTTATCCCTCTTCATGTGCTTCTTGATGTAAACCTTGACTTCCTTGTTGTCCTTCTTGGCT
>MDSV01198752.1_pt1 | contig 13890 bp, 17 predicted proteins | sample 810851 | NCBI WGS metagenome assembly MDSV01 (sample SAMN05326640, study PRJNA326480) | marine metagenome | isolation source: seawater | place: Atlantic Ocean: North East | collected 2012 | reverse complement strand
TTGTTACTCATAATTTGATAAATATACATTAATAATATAATTTTGTATCAGACAAATGAACTCATTTTTTTTACTATTTATTGGCTTACCTGCTCTAGAAATATTCTTAATGATTAAAATTGGAGGAAAAATTGGAGCTTTAAACACAGTTTGTCTAATATTCGTAACTGCAATAATTGGTATATATTTTGCAAGATTACAGGGAATTAAAACTATAAAATCAGGATTAATAAATTTATACCAAAATAAAGCGCCGATTTATGAAATTATCTCAGGGGCTTCAATAGCAATAGCTACTTTTTTTTTAATAGTACCTGGGTTCTTTACAGATACTTTAGGTTTTCTTATTCTAATACCATTTACAAGAAAGATAATAATCAACTATTTTATAAAAAAAAATAATAAACCATCTCGCAATGACAATAAAACCTTAGATGGGGAAATAGTCGAAGATAAAAAAGATGAGTTATAAAATTATAGGAAAATATATTAATAATTTAAATTTTAGAATTCCTAATCCCAAAACTTTTTTCTACTTATCTAAAGATATTGCTAACTATAAAATTAATATAGATATAAAAAGTAAACAAGTTGAAGAAAAAATTATCGAGGTTCAAACTACAATGAGTTTAATTCCTATAAACAGCAACGATGATAAAATGAACATGAGTATAATCTACTCTACTGTGGTTGAGTTACCTGAAAATATCTCAAAAAAAGAAATTGAAAAGATAGTTTTGATATCTGTACCAACCGAAATTTATCCGGAATTAAGAAAAATTTTTATGTTTATTTTTGAAAGTTCGGGCTTTAAAGAAGTTAAGGTTAGTCAGAAAATTGATTTTGATAAATTATATGAGGGAAGAAAAATTTAATAAAAGTTTTTCTTTAATTCTGATTTTAAAAAATTACTGTGTCTTTTAAAATCATCGTTTGTAATTTCTATTATCTTTTTATTATAATTTTTTTCTGAATTGAAAGATAAACTTTCATCATAAGGACTAGAAGAAAGATTAAACTTTGGTTCTTTTACATCTATTAAATTAATATAAACTTCTCGAAGGAGTTCACAGTCTAACAAGGCATTATGCTTTTTTCTTCTAGATAAATCAATATTAAATCTTTTACATAAAGCATCTAGAGAATTAGAAGTTCCAGGAAATTTATTTCTAGCAAGTTCTAAGGAATCTACTATTAATCCTTTATCAATTTTTTCCTTTTTTATTGTTTCTAATTCTCCATTTAAAAAACCTAAATCAAAATTTGCATTATGAATTATGATTTTTTTATTTTTAATAAATTCTAAAAATTCATCGGCTATTTGATTAAAAGTCTCTTTATTACTTAAAAAGGTAGATGAGAAACCATGGATCTTAAATGCTTCTTCAGGCATTTCTCTTTGAGGATTTATAAATTTATGAAATATTTTTTTAGTTGGTATTAAATCTTTTGTTTCGATGCAAGCGACTTCAACTATTCTATGACCTTCTTTAAAAGAAAGACCGGTCGTTTCAGTGTCTAAAAATACTTCATTCATACTTACTAATTATATTTAAAAGTTTTTTATTTAAAATAGATAAAGATTTGTTATTAACAACTACATAATCGCATAACTTCATTTTTTTAATATCTTGAATTTGCAAAGAGTCTAGAGTCTTAAATAATCTTAAACTTCCACCTTTTGCTTTATATCTATTGACTCTCAAATTTTTATTTGACTTGACAAAAATTATTTTATCAAAATATCTATTTAATTTACTTTCTATGAGTAATGGGATCTCACAAAATATCAGGTTGCGATGTTTATTTTTTTTAAAAAAAATTAACATTTCTTTTCTTACTTGAGGGTGAATTATTTTTTCTAATATTTTTAAATTTTTATTATTTTTTATAATTAAAAATTTAATTTTTTGTTTGAGATTTCTTGAAGACTTTAAATTAAAATTTTTAAGAAATCGCTTTATAAATCTTCTTTTTTTGTAAATTTTATTAACTATACTATCTGCACTAAATAAAGGTCCCCTATTAAAAGCAATCATCTTACTTGCTGTCGTTTTTCCTGATGAGATTGAACCTGTTAATCCTATTTTAATTGTCATAATTTTGATTTTAATAAATTTATTAACTCATCATCTATTTCAGGATTGACTTTATTCCATAGGTAAAAAGATTTTTGACCTTGATATATAAACATGTTTAAACCATTGAATGTTTTAATTTTTTTCTCTTTTAGAATTTTAATTGTTTTAGTTTCTAAAGGATTATAAATTGTATCTATATAAATCGAATTGTCGCTAATATCTTTAAATGAAAAATCAAATTCTTCTCCGCCTTTTAATCCTAAACTCGTTGCATTAACAATTATATCAAAATCCCTTATTTCATTAACGAAATTTTCCCATTTTAAAATATTTAAAAAGTTAAATTTTTTTTTTAAAAATAATGATTTTTCGTATGTTCTGTTTGTTAGTGTAATGTTACTAATTTTTGTTTTTTGCAATGAATATATTATTGAAGGTGCAACTCCTCCTGCCCCTATGATTAAGGCTTTTTTATTTTTAACATTAATAATTTCTTTCAAATAAGCGGCCTGCAAACCAAATACATCTGTATTTTCTCCAACTAAAGTATTTGTTTCGTCTAAATACACCGTGTTTACTGAATTGGTAAATTTTGCATCATTTATAATTTTATCAATATAAGGAATGATTTTTTGTTTGTAGGGTAAAGTGACATTGATCCCGTCAATCTCTTTATTTCTTATTTTTCTAGTTACATCTTCCAGATTGTCTTTATCTATTTCATGCAATACATAATTGCCATTAATATTATACTTTTTTAACCAGTAATTATGTAAAATTGGCGATAATGAATGACCTACAGGCTTTCCAATAATTGCAAAATTCTTATTTTTCATTTTTGATATTGATTAATATAATTTATTATTTGTTTAATTGGCAGGCCCATAATTGAATTTTGATCACCTTTAATATACTCAAAAAGATCTAATCCATTAGCTTCTACTTGATAAACCCCGTATGCTAAAAGTGTTTCGGTATTAATCTTTTCCAAATAACTTATTAACTCTTTATCTTTAAAATTTTTCATTTTTAACTCTGATTGGTCAGAATAATTCCAAATCATTGCTCCATTAACCGAAAAACATACAGAACTTATCAAATAATGTTTGGAATTATTAAGTTCTTTTAATATTTCTAAAGCCTCTTTTCTGTCTTTTGGTTTATTTATTAGTTTATTATTAAGAGAAATAACGCTATCAGCACCAAGCACAAGCTTATCAGGGTTTCTAACACTAACTTTAACAGATTTTAATTCAGCAAGATTTTTTGAAATTATTAAAGGAGAGGCTTTTTCTGCTAAAAGCGAGTCTTTTACTTGATCTTCATCAACATTTGAAACAACAACATCAGATTGTATATTGTGAGTGTCTAAAATTTTTTTTCTCACTCCACTAGCGGAAGCTAAAATTATTTTCATTTATTTTTTTGTATTTCAAATATTTTTAGAATAGATGCAGCAGTTTCTTCAACTGATTTTCTTGTTACATCAATAATAGGCCAATTATATTTTTTAAAAAGTTGTTTAGATTTTTCCACTTCTTCCTTAATAAATTCAAGATCAGTATAATCCTTTAAACTATTTTCATTCATAATAGCAACTCTATTCCTTCTAATGTCTGCTAGTCTGTCCGGGTCTGCGACTAAACCTATTACACAAACATTAGTTTTTTTTACTTTTAAATCATCTGGAATTTTTTGATCTAAAACTAAAGGAATATTTATAGTCTTGTACCCTCTGTTAGCTAAATATATCGAAGTAGGAGTTTTGCTAGTTCTGCTTACTCCAAGAAGAACGATCTCTGCTTTCTCGATGTCATTTAATTTCTTGCCATCATCATGGGACATTGTAAACTGGATAGCTTCTATTCTTTTATAATACTCATCGTCTAATACGTGTTGAGCGCTTGGTTTATGTATTGCTTTTTGATTTAATAATTTAGAAAAATTTAAAATCAAATTTCCCAAAATTCCAAAGCAAGGGACATTTTTTTTTTCACTTTTATTTGAAATATATTTTGCTAGTTTTGTTTCTACAATTGTATAAAGAATAATTGAATTTTGTAATCCAGAGCATTCATCAATGATTTTATCAATTTGTAGTTCGGTTCGTACAAAAGCATATTCTTTTTTTATATACTCAAAATCTGCGAACTGAGATTTTAAAGATAAAAAAATTCTATCCAGAGTTTCTCCGGTTGAGTCACTCACTAGATATACATTGTATTTTTCGTTCATAACATTGTTGATAAATATCTAATAAATCTTAATTGTAAACTTGATCTTAGATATTTAAAATATCATTAACAATAATTAACATTATTTTAACAAATTGTTAGATGTTGATATTATAATTATCGGTGTGTTTATAATTTAGCTAAAATCGGTATTTGCAAGCATTTATTATACTTATTGTCCAAGTCAAACTGTATAAAGTAGGTACAAATAGTTATATTGCTAATTAACAGGTCCTACTACATAATTCATATTTTAAAACCTAATATTATATTATGAGCAATCTTAAGAACTTAATAATAAAAAAAGATAGTAATTGTAAGTCCGTTTGGTTTATGAGACAAGCAGGTCGGTATCTTCCTGAATTTAGAGAAATAAGATCAAAAAATAAAGATTTCATAAATTTATGCTTGAACAGCGAATTGAGTTCTGAAATTACACTGCAACCAATAAAAAAATTTGATTTAGATTCAGCAATTATTTTTTCAGACATATTAATGACTCCATTTGCTTTAGGCCAAAAAGTAAGTTTTATTGAAAATATAGGACCTGAACTTAGTAATTTTAATTTAGAAAAATTTCTTGATAATACAAATGAAAATTTTACAAAAAAACTTTATCCAATTTACAAGGCTATAGAAATAACTAGAAGGAAACTGGATATAAATAAATCTTTAATATCTTTTGTTGGAGCTCCCTGGACTTTACTTATTTATATGTTGAAAATAAAAAAGAACAAAACAGAATTAGATGTGAATAAATTACAAGGTATCAATTTAGATATAGTTTTAATTTTAAATAAACTTATAGAGTTTTTATGCATCCATATCAAAAACCAAATAGATGCAGGAGCTGACATTATTCAAATTTTTGATAGCTGGGCAGGGCTAGCACCAAATAAACAAATAAAGGAATATTGTTTTATTCCAAATGCAAAATTAGTTGAGTTCTGTAAAAGAGAAAAAATAATTAATATTTGCTTTCCAAAAGGCATCAGAGAAAACTATGAGGAATTTAATAAAATAGTGAAACCCGATGGTTTAAATTTGGATTATGAGATTGATCCCTTGTGGGCCAAAAAAAGGTTAAGAAATGTTATTATTCAAGGAGGTCTTGATCCAAGGGCGCTATTAAAGTCAGAAGAGGAAATGTTAAATGGGGCAAAGAAATACATTCACACATTTAAAGATACCCCTTACGTTTTTAATTTAGGTCATGGTTTACTTCCAGAAACAGATCCTGATAGAGTAGGTAAATTGATTAAATTTTTTAGGAATTATTGATGGAAAAAGATCACCCAGAGGTAAAATTTGGTAAAACTGGAATTTTACTAATCAATCTTGGAACTCCTGATTCTACAAGTTGGTGGGATATTAGAAAATATTTAAAAGAATTTCTTTCTGATAGACGTGTTATAGAAGTTAATCCAATAATTTGGCAAGTAATATTAAATTTATTTATTTTAACTTTAAGACCTTCTAAAACAGCACATGCTTATAAAAAAATTTGGATGAAAGATAAAAATGAATCACCTCTACTCTTCTACACTAGAAGTCAAGCCATCAATCTTAACAGTAAAATAGGAAACGAAAATATAATTATAGATTTCGCTATGAGGTATGGCAATCCAAGTATAAAATCTAGATTACGGGATCTTAAAGAAAATGGTTGTGAAAATATAATTGTTCTACCCTTATATCCGCAGTATGCAGCCGCTACCACTGCTACAGTTTGTGATGAAGTTTATAGAACTTTAATGAGCATGAGATGGCAACCGAGTTTACAAATCATCCCTCATTACGAGAGCGAACCTTTATATATTGAAGCGTTGATAAATAGCATAGAAAAAAAAATCAAAGAGATAAATTGGAAACCTGATTTAATAGTTTCTTCATACCATGGAATACCTAAATCATATTTTGATAAGGGTGATCCTTACCACTGTTATTGTCAAAAAACGACGAGACTTATGAAAGAAAAGTTTAATAAGATTGAAATTTTAACAACTTTTCAATCAAGATTTGGCCCTCAAGAGTGGTTAACGCCGTATACTGATAAAACCTTAGAAAACTTACCTAATCGAGGAGTAAAAAATCTGTTAGTTATTTGTCCAGGTTTTGCTTCAGATTGCGTTGAAACTCTTGAAGAAATTAATATTCAGGGGAAAGAAAGCTTTATAAAAAATGGAGGAAGAAACTTTGGTTTGATCCCTTGTCTAAATGACAATCCAGATCATATTAAGTTGTTTGAAAAATTAGTAAGAAAATATTTATAAAATTAAAATGAATTTATACTTATTATTTAAGTCTTTGCATTTGATAGCTGTAATATCTTGGATGGCTGGCCTTTTGTATTTGCCAAGAATTTTTGTTTATCATTCTGAGGAGATTAATGAATCACAAAATAAAGTTTTTAAGATTATGGAGAGAAAGCTTTATAATTATATCATGATGCCAGCTATGCTTCTTTCTTGGGTCTTTGGAATTCTTTTAATTTATAACCTTGGTTTCTCAGTTTTTGAGGAACTATGGATGCAAATTAAAATTTTAGCAGTCTTTATTTTAACGTATTATCATTTTATATTAGGCAGATATCTTAATAATTTCGCTATCAACAATAATCAAAAAACCTCAAAATTTTTTAGAATAATTAACGAAATCCCTACTATATTGTTAATAGTGATTGTTTTTATTGTTGTTTTTAAGCCAATATAAGAGGTTGAATTATTTAAAAAAATATCTATATTTAATCCACTTACCTTAAAGTCAGTTAATCACATGAATCTTCAAGAACTAAAGCAAAAAAATCCTGCAGAATTAATCAATGAAGCTGAAAAGCTTGGTATAGAGAACCCTAGCACTCTAAGAAAGCAAGAAATCCTTTTTGCAATTTTAAAAAAACTGGCAGAAAAAAATGAACAAATAACCGCAATCGGAGTTTTAGAAGTTTTGCAAGACGGATTTGGTTTTTTACGTGCAATAGAATCTAACTATTTGCCAGGTCCAGATGATATTTATGTAAGCCCTAGCCAAATAAGGAGGTTTGGTTTGAGAACTGGAGACTCAGTTGAAGGAGAAATTAGAGGACCAAAGGATGCGGAGAGATATTTTGCTCTTTTAAAAGTAAATAAAATAAACTTTGATGACCCAGAGAAAGTTAAAAATAAGATTGCGTTTGACAACCTTACCCCCTTGTATCCAAATGAGAGAATTAAACTTGAAGTCGAAAGTACGAAAGTAGAAAAAAAACCAGACAATACAGCTAGGCTAATCGATTTAGTCAGCCCAATAGGAAAAGGCCAAAGATCACTAATAGTTTCACCGCCAAGAGCAGGTAAAACGATTATCCTTCAAAATATTGCTCAATCTATAACTGCTAATCATCCAGAATGTTATTTAATGGTTCTTTTAATAGATGAGAGACCAGAAGAAGTAACTGACATGCAAAGATCAGTTAAGGGAGAAGTTGTCGCTTCAACTTTTGATGAACCAGCTTCAAGACACGTAGCAGTAGCTGAGATGGTAATAGAAAAAGCTAAAAGGTTAGTAGAACACAAAAAAGATGTAGTAATATTGCTAGACTCTATTACTAGATTAGGAAGAGCATATAATGCAGTCATTCCAAGTTCGGGAAAAGTCTTAACTGGGGGTGTTGATGCAAATGCCCTTCAAAGACCAAAAAGATTTTTTGGTGCAGCAAGAAATGTTGAAGAAGGCGGCTCTCTAACAATTATTTCTACAGCTTTAATAGATACCGGCAGTAGAATGGACGAAGTAATTTTTGAAGAATTTAAAGGAACAGGTAATTCCGAATTAATTCTGGATAGAAAAGTGGCTGATAAAAGAATCTATCCTGCTTTAGATATAACAAGATCAGGCACCAGAAGAGAAGAATTATTATTTGCAAAAGATGACTTATCTAAGATGAACGTTTTAAGAAGAATAATAAGCCCCATGGGCACAATGGATGGTATAGAATTTTTAATTTCTAAATTAAAAAATACAAAAAATAACTCAGACTTTTTTGAGTCAATGAATAAGTCAGCAAATTAAGTTTATAATTTATTGGAGAGTTTTATTATTAAAATCGACTTCGTGTAAGTAGAAGTTTATAATTTCTTCTAAACTTTTAGCTTTATCGATTAATGATATTGACTCGAGCAATTTTTGCTTCTCTTCATTAGTTATTGGTGCGAGCATTGCCAATGTACTAATTTTTCTTGATCTGTCTAATTTTTCAAATTCTTTCCAATTTAAGAGTAAACCATTTCTTTTAAAGAAAATTTCAGCCTTGTCCATTAAATCTTGAGTTTCTACTTTTTCATTTTCAGGATCTAAATCAACAGTAAATTTTTTATAGTCCACTAAAAATTCTCTATATAACTTTGAAGTTTGTCTTTCTTCTAATACTTCAAATCTAGTTATACCAGTTAAGTTGATCAAGATTCTTCCATCATCACTTTTTTTAAATTCACTAATTTTGCCCAAGCATCCAACTTTATAAATTTCCCGTTCACTTTTTTTTGCTTGTATCATTCCGATTAATTTATCTTTTTTTATGGAGTCATTGACTAAGTCCAGATATCTTTGTTCAAAAATATTTAATGGTAGATTTGTATGAGGAAAATAAATAACCCCACTGAGTGGAAAAATTGGAATTTGTCTTGGAAAGTTCTTCATAATTTAATTATAGTTTAAAAAAATGATAACCGATAGCGACATTTTATTAAGGTTGACCCCATTCAAACATATATATTATACTTAAATTATATGCGGGCATAGCTCAGTGGTAGAGCGTCTCGTTGCCAACGAGAAGGTCGAGGGTTCGAATCCCTTTGCCCGCTCCAAACTAGAATGAGCGATTTAGCAAATAAAAAGTGTATACCTTGTGAAGGGAATATCCCAGCTTTTGAAATAAGCGAAATTCATAAATATTTAAAAAAAATAAATGGATGGATGGTAAAAGAAGATAAGGAAAAAAATTACTTTATTATTAAAAGATTTAAATTTAAAGATTTTTCTGAAAGTGAAAAGTTCATTTTTAAAGTTGGTAAAATCTCTGAAGAAGAGGGCCACCACCCAGATATTACATTTGGTTGGGGATATGCAGAAATTAAAATATCTACACATGCAATTAAAGGACTAGCAGAAAGTGATTTTATTTTAGCAGCAAAGATAGATAAAATATAGTCAATGATTGAAATGTCTAAAACCAGTAAAAACCATTTTAACTCCAGCTTTATTAGCAGCTTTGATTACCTCTTTATCTCGAATTGATCCTCCTGGTTGAACAATAAGTTTAACACCAGATTTAATTAAAGTTTTTATTCCATCTGGAAATGGAAAAAATGCATCAGAAGCAGCAGTCGCGTTGATTAACTTTTTAGGTTGAAATTCCCTCGCCTTTTGTACGGCTATTTTACAACTATCCAATCTATTCTGCTGGCCAGCACCTATTCCAATAGTTGAGAAATCTTTAGTTATAACGATAGCGTTAGACTTAACATGTTTGCACATATTGAACGCAAATTCTAAATCTCTTAATTCAATTGGTGTTGGTTTCAGTTTTGTCACAAATTTTAACTTTTTTTTATCAAATATTATTTTATCTTTATTTTGTAAGAGAAAAAAATTATCAAAAATTTTGGTATTCGAATTTCCTTTTTCTTTAAGATTAGAAATATCGATTATTCTCATATTTTTTTTCTTTTTAAGAATTTTTAATGACTTCTGGTCAAACCCCTTTGCCATAATAACCTCAAAAAAGGTTTTTTTAATTTCTAAAGCAATTTTTAAATTAATTTTAAAATTGCAAGCAACAACACCTCCAAATGCGCTTATGGGATCACTCGCTTGAGAATTTTTAAAACTCAGAAAGCCAGATTTGTTTGTAGAAACTCCGCAAGGATTTGCGTGTTTTACTATGACGGAAGTATGTAATTTTTTTGAAGAAAATAAAATTTCAAGAGCTGCATACATATCATTATAATTGTTATAGCTTAGATCTTTTCCACTTAGCTTTTTCAAATTTAGATTATCATCAAATAAATCACTAATATAAATAGAACTTTTTTGATGCGGATTTTCTCCATATCTTAAATTTCCTAATTTTCTTCCAAAAAAAGTCTTAGTTTTAGGAAATTCAATTCCAAGTTTACGATTAAACCAATCTGCAATAAGCGAGTCATAATAGGCAGTTAAACTAAAAGCTTTATTAGCCATCTCTTCACGAAAATTCCAATTTGTTTTGCCATGGTTTTTTTCCAACTCCTTCTTTAAGTTCTGATAGTCACAACTATCTGTAATAATGACAACATCTTTAAAATTTTTGGCGGCAGCCCGGACTAACGTCGGACCACCAATATCAATATTTTCAATTATTTTTTTATCTTCTTTAGTTTGCTGTAATGTTTCTTTAAAAGGATAAAAATTAGCTATCACTAAATCAATAGGTTCAAAATTTAACTTTTTCATTTCAGATACATGTTTTTTTCTTGATCTATTAAATAATATACCGGCATGAATCTTTGGATGTAAAGTCTTCACTCTTCCATCTAACATCTCTGTAAATTTAGTAAATTCAGATATTTCTTTACATTTAAAACCTAAATTCTTTATCGTTTTAAAGGTACCCCCTGAGCTAATAATTTTTATATTATATTTTTTAAGAGTTTTTAAAATAAACTTTAAATCTTTCTTTTCTGATACTGAAATCAAAGCATTTTTAATTTTTTTTTTCATTACTAAATATTTTTTTTAATTACCCAGTGAATTGTTTTATCTTTATTAACTAAATTACCAGAAATTGTAATACAAGTATTATCTAATATTTTATTTCCACCCAAAAATATACTTTTCTCTAATTCTATAGTTTCATTTTTTGCAGTGAATAGTAAGGATTTATTTTTTGATAATCGTATTACAACACTACTACCACTCATTGTTTTAACTGCAGTAAGACCAGGGTAAAGATGAAATCTAAAACTGTAATTTAGAGGTTTTCCATCTTTTTTTTTAATTAACTCATCTCTTCCAGATAAATTACTTGTGTTTTTATTTAGCTTAAGTTCTCTTTTGAAGATGCAACCAAATTTTTTTTCATATCCATTGTGACTAGCAGAAGTTTTAATATAATTTTCATTATCGTCATAATATAAATCTGAGATTTTAAATGTATCTTTAATTGAATTACCAAAAATTTTGTTTATCAATTTATTTCTTTCAAATGATGTAACAGAAGTGTCATTTAAAGTTAAAGTAGATTGAGCAGATGTTAAACGGCTTAATAGTTCTGCTTTTGAAGATATGTTATTGCCAAAACCACAATTTGTAATTATTTTTTTACTATCTGCATAATATTCAAAAGATAAGGGTCCCGATTGGTAATTTTTTGAGAAAACTTTGCTGGGGGGGTCCCCGATATCAAAAAAAACAATATTATTTTTTAATTTAAATGATTGGACCCCCCCAACTAAATCTTTTTTATCTTTGATGTTATAATTTAGATTGTTCAAAAATTTGTTAAACTCATATAAATTTTCTTCTTTACCTCCATTAAATAGAGGAACCTGATAATCTGGAGTAAGAATACTTTTAATGCAAATTAAATTTTTATCAATTGTAGTTTCTAGAAATTCAGGGACATACTGTTGAGCATCTCTAATGCATTCTTTACAGAGTATAAGATATTTTGAAAAAAAAATTAATTCACTAGGACTTCTAGAAACTGGAAACCCATCCTCATCAAAATAATTTTTTACTAATTTTTCAAGATCTTTAATTGCAATATTATAATTTTCTTTATATTCTTTGAATACTAATCCTGATAATAACACTGCAGTTATAATTTCTATTCGTCTAGAAGAATTTTCCTCAAATTTAATATTCTTTTTTAGATGATTAGTTTGAGAAACTAAAGTAGCTAAAAAATTTTTCTTAAACTCAAACATTCCATTGTTAAGTATGATATCCACGTTTAGTATCCAACTGATTATTCTTTTACTTAAAACAGAGTTGTCCCAAATAATTTTTTTATATTTTGAATATTTAATCATCCAAATGTTAATTATTCTTTGTAATGATTTGCTGTCACTTTTTCTGTCTATTAAATTTAGCCATAAGAAACTATGTAAGTCCTTCTGCACTCTTTGAGTTGTTTGTTTTATCCAAAATACATTTGGATCTATCTCATGTACCTTAAAAGTAAATTTATTATAATTTGTTATGGAAGTTAATAAAGAGGGGTTAGGATGAAAATAAAATTGCTGTGGTATTTTTGAAATAAGTGATTTGCTATAAAAATCTGTAGAAAAATAAATTTTTTTGATGCTTTTTACTAAACTTATTTTTATGGCTAAAAAGTAAAAATAGATACTTTTTAAATTGAACATTTATTAATTAGTTCTAAGAATACCTATATTCTTTTTCAAGTTACCTTGATTTTCTCTAAAAATAGTAGATCCAGATACAATAACGTTAGCGCCAGCCTCTTTCGCCTTAGAGCAATTCTCAAAATTAATCCCACCATCTATCTCTATTTCAGTGTTAAGATTTTTTTTAATTATCAATTCCTTAATTTTTTTTGTTTTATCTAAAACTTCAGGCATAAATTTTTGTCCACCAAATCCTGGTTCAACACTCATAACAAGAATTAGATCAACTTGTTCTATGTATTTTTCAATCAACTCTATTTTTGAATTTGGTTTAAGGGAAATACCTACTTTCTTTTTCTCTTTCCTAATTAGTTCTATTGTATTAGAAACATTAGTGGTTGCCTCTGGATGAAAAGTGATTATATCAGCTCCTGCTTTTGCAAAGTCTTTTATAAAATTATCTACCGGTGATATCATTAAATGAACATCAAAAACTTTTTTAGTAAGGGGCCTAAGTTTTTTAATTACTTCTGGCCCTATTGTTAGGTTAGGGACAAAATGTCCATCCATTACATCAATATGAATATAATCGGCTCCAGCCTTTTCTAAGGCAATAACTTCTTCGCCTAACTTGCTAAAGTCGGCCGAAAGGATAGATGGAGATATTTTTATTGGAGAACTCATAATTCACTTATATTTTAATCAATAAATTTGTCAAAAAAATAAATTACTTATTAAAAAGTTGATATAGTTGTTTTGAAAAATCACTTTCTAATGGAAAAGCTAACATTCCCCAGACATCATAACCTAACAAATATGGCATAGCATAAAATCTAAAAAGGTAAAAGAACCACGCTACATAAAGAGCAATAAAACCACCAAAAAGGAAACTTGGAGTAATAGGTTTAAATAATTTGATGATTGGATTTGTATACTTTACAAAAACTCGCATAAAAAAAAATGTTGAGTCTTCTCTTTGAAAGATATTCATGGCTGCTCTGCCAATCAAAGTCCACATTATCATTCCAAGTACGTAATCTAAAACAATTACCCAAAAAGGTATCATCTCAAAACAATATCATTATTTAAGCAAAAAAAAAGGGGCGATAAATTCGCCCCTTTTAATTTTAAAAGATTATTTACTAGTGTTGTTTACCTAAGATAGCTTTACCTGTAGGTATTCTAGTGTCATCAACCATTTTTTGA